>SDBT01013969.1_pt1 | contig 12838 bp, 12 predicted proteins | sample 2277101 | NCBI WGS metagenome assembly SDBT01 (sample SAMN10404973, study PRJNA504765) | marine sediment metagenome | isolation source: marine sediment core GS10_PC15, 103 cmbsf | place: Arctic Ocean: Southern Knipovich Ridge | collected 2010 | reverse complement strand
GGATACGTTTATCATAATGTGAAAGGGGGTGTTTTTATTTATGATAATTCAACTAACTCAGAAAACATTACCCTTTTTATTTGTAATAAAGGCACTGAAAATTTACCTAAAATAATATATTTTAATGCAATATTTCCAGAAAAATGCAATATTTCTATAAGAAAAAATCAAAATAATTTAGATATGTATAGAGATAATGCTTTAGTAAAATTTAACGAACCAAAAAACAACGAAATTGAAATTATTTGGGATAAAGAAATTAATTATAAACCATTGCAATATAATCATTGTTTATTTGTGAATTTAACAATAAATTGGAATGAAAGTTCATTAGATTTTGTAACACCTGAAAAATTTACTATGAGTGTTGGAAGTTGTGATTTATTTTACATTGCAAGAGTTTTTGGTAGTGCACCATTGAGACTTTTAACTAAGAATGATTCTAATCATTATAATCGTGATTGGTATATTGAAGATGTTTATAAAAAAATTATAGGGTATGAACAAAATGATTTATCGGATTGGTAATTATTTTTCAATAAATGTTAGGCTAACAAACGACTTATGGTGTGTTTCAAAATGGATACGGAAAAAATGGGAAAATATGGAGAATCTGCAATTCATGCAGTAGAGTTAGTCGTTTCTGGTAAAATTGATTATCCAGATGAAGCATGGGATATTTCTACAAGTGAGAAATTTGGTAAGGGTACATCTGCTCAAAATAAAGGTTGCCCAAAAGGTGCATTCTTGGGATTATGCGAAGAGGGATTAATTAAAGGAGTTCCTGCTGGCAGTTATACTAAATCAAAGAAAAATAAGGCTTATGCTCTTAAAGCTGTTCAGATACTTAAGGAAAATCCCGCAGTCCGTTTTGATAAACGTGAACTTTGGAGTAAAGTAATGGCTGGAGAAGATAAAAAACATAATGAGCAGATGGACGTTGTAACATCATTATGGATTAATGGTCTGATTGTAATATAGGACTATATTTTTAGGTTATTTCGTAATTTTTTTCGGGTGCCATATTTGCCACTTTTTTCAAATTTTATCTTTGTCTCCTCCTGTTGGTTACGCTATAGATATAGCATAAGTGTAGCGTTTTAGCGTATACGCTAAATCGAATAACTTTTTATGTTTTGAAAAGATGACAAAAAAGATATAAATGAAAGCCTTCCCCGAATACAAAAAAAAGAATGTTTTATTTTGGGCACATGTAAAATTTTTATCTGAAAAACTAGGATATTCGGATAGGAAAAGTCACAGCCCTAAAGGTTTAATATAATACCTACACTCCATTTGGGGCTTTGCACATTAAACCATGCTAATCCCTGTTTTGCACAATAAAGATGAAATAGTTTAATAAAGAAAATATACATTATAAGATATAACTTAGGAGAATATATGGCAGGAAATTATACACATCATAAAGCATTCAGATGCAGAATTGAAAATACTGGTAGAATTAAGAGAATAGACGGTAATTGGCATGTCCAAATAAACACTTCTGACTCTTTACAGAAAACTATTGATAAAATTCTGAAAAAACCTAAAGGTGAAAACATAGTCATAAAATCTGAAAAAGGAGGCGGTAGTGGGATTTCAAATGGGGAAATTAATGAACCTTATGTTTTTGATATTGGCGGTAGACCTATTAAGAACACTACAAAATGGTTGCGTCTAATAAAAAGCGATAGAACAGTATGGACAATAACCGATAACCATTATGTAGGGGAACAAATACAATAATTAAATCTTATAACAAACTAAATTTCACAAACTAAATTTCCGAAATTATAGCTTGGCGGAGGCAAAGATATGAAAAAATACTCGATAATGCTTATTGTTTTGATGATTGTTAGTGTAGGATTATTAAGTGGGTGTAATGAACAACTCGACTCGAATGCTGACAAAGCAAAAGTAGATTGGGAAGTTGATGTAAAAGGATATTCGGTAAATCCCATCTCTGGTTCTGATTATATTGAGAAGGGGGGTTCTAAAATGATTAAAATTACGGTCTATTGTAGTCATAAACAAGATTTCAGGTTAAATCAAGAGCAGACTTCAAGCGATTGTTGGGTGGATTGCCCTCAAACTTTTAGCAATTATGTTGGTAATAGTGTAAACTCGCAATATCAGATTACTATAACAATATCTACCTCAAGTTTTGCAAGTTCAGAAACGGTTTACCTAGAATATATTCCAATTTAACTATTTGAATTTAATCACTTGTTAACAGGAGTAATAAGTAATTTTTTGATTATATCGATTTCTTTTAACAAATATTCCAATTGTCCATAAAATTTTTTAAATTCTTGAAAAAATATTTTTTCTAATTCTGCCGCAACTTTCTTGTTATCATCATGTTCTTTAATACGTATAAATATTTCAAATGCAATAGACTTCATTTCTTTTGCTCTATGTATCACAGCATAAATATGACTTATTTCATCTTGTAATTTTTCATCAAGCAAGGAGAAATTACCTGAATATACAACTGAATCTTTACAATCAGTTGGAAGGTCGATGTTTGGATTATAAACTATATTTTTCGCATAGAGTTTATCTGCCTCTTCTAGACAATTATTTATATTATTTTTTATTCGTTGCAATTCTTTTAAGATTATTCTTTTTGTCTGATTTATTGTTTCAGTTTTCTCTCCTTTTTGTTTACTTCTATCATATTTAACTGCTAGGATATAACCAAGAAAGACGCCAATCAATGTTCCTATAAGTGCAAAAATCCAAATTATAACAGGATTCCAATCTATATTATACATCAAGATGATAATGAATTGATTTGATATAAAGATACGTATAATAATGAACTATGTAACAATACCAACGTATTTAAACAAAATATATCTTTTAATTAAGAATTATATGGAAGCTGTTATTATTGAAGGATAAACATCTAATAATACTCGGAATAGCTATTCTGCTTATCTGTGCTGGATTGAGTGGGTGTGTTACAAGAAAAACTCCAGTTTCAGAAGGAGATGTCAATTTCAGTATTGAGGATGTTGTAATTACAAGTGAATTGGAAATTGAAGAATTCTTCACAAATACAACCAAAACAGAAGTATCTAACGACACATCATATGTTATTGTATCAATATCTGTACATAATATGGAAGATAATTGGTTAACAGTTCAAACTGCAATGCAAAGTCTTACTGATGATGATGGAAATAAATACGATGGTAAGATGTTTGTAACAATCAATGATTCAACGTATACAATAGAACAATTAATACTCATCAATGAAGAGAATGCACTTGGATGGAGTGGTGATGTAGCACCAAATTCAACACAAGTAAAGAAAGCAGTTTTTGAACTTCCTTTAGGGAAAAATCCTGATAGTATGTACATTTCTTATGGTTTTAAACCAAACGAATTAGCAAATGTCCAAAGATGGTATCATATAACTCTTGATATTCCAATTGAATGACAGGATAAAAACATCTCTTGATAGATAGAGTGGATTTCATAAAAACCATCATTGACTTCAACAAGTCTATCGATAAATCCCTGTAACTCGTATTCTCCAGAATCATCAAGATTTATTAGAATCTGGTCTTCAAGGGATATCGTTTTTCCTTGGTCAAAAGGTTTGTATCTATTGTAATAATCAGTGATGAACTTCTCAGCCATCTTTAGATAATTATCCTTAGTATATCCTTTTCTTACAATCACTATTGAATCATTCCAATTTTTGTCCCATTCATCGTGAAGGAAACCGAGTAAATCATCAAGAGTATCTTCTTTTTGATATTGTAAGTCACGATACAACTTCTCCAATACTTCGTGAGTCCTGCTACCTAAAAAAGCTTCAACACTTTGTTCAACTTCTGTCTCAACCTTGTCGATATACTGTAGTTTGAATTTCTGTGGGCATTGCTCAAAACAGCTTAAGCAGGAGTGGGAATAGATTGACATAGAAAATTATTAATAACTTTTATCATATAACATTTTCTTAGGGAGGTATTAAGATAGCAAAAAAAGCTTTAATTGGTTCAACATCTGAGTATTATGTTAAAAAGTTACAAAATTTTATCGATAATAATTCAAATCACATAGCTTGGACTTGTTGGACATGGAAATTAAATTATTCTATCCAACAACAATTTAAAGAATTGAATAGACAGGGTAAGACGTTTAATATTTATTTTTATATGTCAGGCAAAGCGGGTAGCAATATATCAGAAGTAGAAGGAAAAACTCCAGGTGATAAAAAGGTATGGTTTAAAGGAGTTGTTGCAGATTTTGAATATGAAGATGATTTTTTTGAAACAAATCATTCTGAAGATACTCCTGAGATTGATATGGAATCTAAGGGTCATGGTTGGTATAAATTGGTAGATATTATAGAGTTAGAACGTCATTTAGAAACTGAGAATTTTACACGCTTAGATAAACCTGGAAATCCAGCATTAAAAAGAACGGATTTTTCATCTTTGAAAAACCAAAAATCACCATTTATAATTGTTGGAGATTTAGATAGTTAATATATGAAAAATAAAAAAGAAGAAAAGATGTTTAGGCATACATCGAAAGTTTCTCCCAATTTATGTGGTCGGATATTCTTGCATGATGTGTCCTTAGACTTCGTGCCTTTTTATACAAATCTTTTGCAATAGGGATGAAATTAGAACGTGAAACTCGGAACTCGGCTATACATTTGCATCTAATTGCTCCATCTTCTTCACTTATCATGTCAGGTTTGTAGTAGAAGAACAGCAACCGAATCTCATCATCGTCTCCTTCTATTATGACACCATCTATAGCTTGAACGATAGTATCCTTAATATCCACATCAAAGTCATAATCTGGGTCTATAATGGGTTCATCACGATGAACATGCAAATCCTTATTATCTTCCATATGCCTTTTTTCAATAGACGACATTTCAGTAGCCGCCATTTCCTTTTTGGGGGTTTCCTTTTTTTCCATGGATTTTATCTCCAACTATAACGAAAAAAAGATTTTAGGAAATCGCAAATGCAAAAAAGAGAGGGCTTGTGCCCATTATTCATAATGAATGATGCTTATAAAAAACTTAGGGGATTAAAGTTATATCTATTTTTCAGGTTTAAAAATAGCCTCTTTAAAAGATGTATTGTTAAGGAGCCATTCTTCTACTTTCTTAATTGGAATATAAAGAATATTCTATACTGTTTTAATAGCTTTGAAGTTATCTACCTATCGAGAAGATATAATAATCTTCGAGTTTTTTCATATCTTTCATACTGTTTCTTAAAAAATGTGGTTGTGTAAGTATTTTGTCATCTCTTTTGTAATGCTTTCCACAGTGAATCTCAAATAATCTATATTGGTTCATTTTTTTAATAATATATTCTACATCAGTTTTGGTTACTTCACTTCCCAATTTTAATCTTATAACATCAACACCTTCCCAATCCCGAGGTCTTTTTTTGGGGTTTTTTCTAATTCTTTTCCTAAAGATTAAATCAAAATCTTTTAATTTCTTTAAAATTTTTAAAAAATCATCTTTAGAGCCTGTCCGAGAAATAAAACACGATTGCCTGGAATGGCATTTGTTGCCAAAAAATCAGGGGTTTTTCGGGGGCAAAATACCATTTCAGTGCAAAAAACTCTGAAAAATGTGGATACTCGGACAGACTCTTTATTAGAAGTAATAATACGCTTCATTTTACTTGCAGCATTTTTCCCCTCAATCTGTATTCCCATTACAAACTTATCAGAATCAATCCAAAAATTGAAATGAGAAACATGAACCATTTTACTATGCGGCTGTTTACACAACACTCCCCAAACGGCAGTGTCATTTTGTTTGATATTTCCCACAGTTGGTTCGAGATGTTCGAATAGATTTTCTTCTTTCAGTAAATCCTTTAATTCATATAAGAATTGGTTGAGTTTTACTTTGACTCTCAATCTAAGTTCTTTCTTTGAATCATCTTCAATGTTTAAGAATGCTTCAAAATCTGATTTATTCCATCTATTAAAAGGTGCCATACCTATTGCCTCCAAATATTCTAAAAATTGATTAACCAAGAATTGCGTTTTTTCATCCTTAATTTTATGAATCTGTAGCTGAAAATTTAAATATATAGCATTCCAAGTAATGAATTTCAGTTTCTTATCATTAATTCGCTTGATAATATTCTTATCTTTATCACTTGGTGTTATACATATTAAGTAACCCTTATTTTTTAAATGTCTTTTAATCTGTTCTTCTTCAAGGTCTGCATCAACTTTACATTCAATGTATATTGAATCTTTATTATTTAGTAAAATTTCAGCATCAGGTCTGCTAATATCTTTTGATACTTGCAAGTCATAAACAACTTTGGTAATATTTTTTTTATTAATACCCACTTCTGTTAAAAGAGAACGCAATAATTGTGTTTTGCTTTTCTCCAATGTATTGATTAGTGCTTTTGTTGTATTGTCTTCTATCTGTTTATCAACCTGCCCAACTTTCCTACTTGATGGACCACGATAATAGTAAAAAATATTTCGATATGGATTATATTTCCTCATATTCTATTCCATCAAAACGGGTGTAACATATAATATATCTTAAAACATTTTCTATATTCCTTAAATGAGAAAAAATAAGAAAAGGATGTGGTTCAGATGAAGCTCAAGATTTCTAAGCTTTAGCTCTATACAATTCATATTCAGTCCCTCCTTCCCGTTTCTGGACTTTCAACAAGTCGAAATCTTATCGCTGTAATAATATCAAATAATAAAAAACCTATTTACATTCTACAGTTTAAGGAATTAGAACTATTGCCTTGAAGATTATTCTGATTTCTATTGTTTTGAGAGGACCTTCGGTTCCTAATAAGATATTCATTCTTATGTTCTTCTATAAGAGTATCTAACGCCTCATAAACCATTTTTGGTTGTTCATCTATAATCAATTTAGTAATATTTCTATATGTATTATTCCAACTGATAGGAAATTCTTCATCATCATCGGTTAGAATTACTACCTCGTCATCACTACATTTTAAATCCATGTGCATACCTGTAAAGAGGAATTTACCCTTTCCATATGGAACATAAGCTAATGGAAAAACACTAATTGGTTTTTTTGGATTTTTGCGATTAAAAATCTGTGCTCTTGCAATTGGTTTAAAGTTTTGAGATGGTTTTCTTGTTGCCCTGAATTCAAAAATGTATCTATCCAAACCTAATCTTGGAATATATCCAAATCTATCAATTTCTTTCTTTTTCTGAGTTAACTTAACTAATCTTGGAGGACCTCCTGTTGTTAATAATCTTAACTCATGAAAAGCTAAAGTATCAACAAGGCTTTGTACTGGGTCAGGGCTGTATGTTGGTTCTTGGAGATTAACATCATAATGAGTTATTGGTATGTTTAATATTTGTCCTGCATAAGGTACGTTTTTAATATTTACTGTAATTGGTATGATTTTACCACGTTGACCATATACTTCACCAGCTGTTGAAATCTGACCTATATCTTTATTCCAAGCATACCAAAAAGGAGCACCACATACATTTACGAATATACCGCCTTCTTTAACATACTTTTTTATCTGTTTAAAGGTTGTTCGCTCGCCCATATCCTTTTCAGGATAACATTCACCATAAGGATTGATTATTGCCACAAAATCATCATTTATCTGCTCAGGAACTAATCCTGAGATATCCTTGGTTTCGTATTTATCTTCAACTAATTTTTTCCAATATTCATATGTATATTTTGATTTAGTAGGTTTCTTTATGTCTTCTTTGAAAATACCAATTACCGATTTTCTTAATCTCTTTTTATGATTTATTTTCCAGAAAAATTCAAAGAAGAATTTATCTTTAATATACATTAAAACTAAAATTGCTAGAAGAAATGAAAGAACAAGAATAATTCCTACCAACCATAACGATTGTATTCCACCTATAAAAAAAGAAATAATTAACGGTATCATTATAGGGAAAACTATCCCTATTCCATCAAATATTTTCCTTTTGAAATCCTCAAGTTCCATAAATTCCTCCAATATTATAAATGTATCAGTATATAGATAACAAATAGTACTATTAAACATTTTTTAATTTATAGATGTACCAAATTCTTTTTATGACTGTTATATGTGAATAAAATGAATAGGAACTCTACCTGTTTTTTTCCTTCTGAAAGCATAGGGAAACATGCATATCAACAAAAATAACTTAACCCCTAAATCGTGTTAATCAATGACTACTCATAAATTCTTGATTTGAATATGTGTTTAATATCTATTCATTGGTCATCGGTTAAGGATTTTCTAGGAGATGAATGAGTCATGAGTTCATCGAAGATTGACTGTGAGGAGAACCTCTTATTGAAAGGAGAATTTGCTGATTCTGAATGGATTTTTAATCGTAGAGTCCATATTGTAAAAACGAGCAAAAATAGTGGGTATTTTGCTCATTTTTTGCTTAACCGATGACACATGGAACAGGCTCATGTAATATGTAGAGATTGGGCTGGAATAACAGCATAATCAATAAATATTCGGTGGAATATCATCATCACTGATAATTTATGCCATTCTATTGCGAAGAATGTCTGGAGGAAGTAACAATACCTGAAGCAGCAGAGAGCGAAAGAAAATATTATGGACATGTTTTCTGTAAAAATTGCCAGAGAAAATTGAGGGACAACTATGAGTAATTCAAGAAGTTCTACAAAGACACCATTCAGATATGGTGAAGAAACAAAATGGAAAAAAGTGGACAAGTGTCTATCAGTTTTGCTTTGTTTTATAAACGGCAATACGTCATTCAGGACGCTAATGTCTATTTCATCTGGCTCAAAGTTCAGAGCCACAGATTTTACAAATCATAACACATCAAACATTATTACAAAATTCAAAACATTTTCTAAAAGCAATCTTCTTTTTCTCATGGCTAATAAATACAGGTTGGTCAACAACACCGCAAACTCTATTAGTGTAAAATGAAGAACTTCTCAACGCTTTATCAACTGTTTTCCCAATTGTTAATATTTTAAAATCACCAACGATGTTTTCCAAAAGACCTTGTATTTTTAACTCCCAGCATTTTTTGATAATATCTACTCTCAATTTTTCAATTAACTTATTTACTCCTACAAAACTTGAATCAACCAACCAAATACCATTTTTTTTAAGATTACAAAGTAAATCCACTTTATTGTTAATTCTACTATTAAAATCAGGTGTACCTCCCTTTAATACATCTTGAAATATAATATCAAAATTTGTATCATTATCCAACATGGGTCTAATATCATGTACACAACTATAAAACAACTCCCAATATCCAGAAGTACCTCTATTAGAAAAATCAGCAGGAACATTATTAATTAATTCATTTTCCCCATATGCCAAACAATAAACATATCTAACAAAATTTTGAGGATAATTATTATTGATAAGTTCATCAATCGGAGCATTTCCAATTATATTATTATTTATAACAAAATTAATCTCATTTAATGGAGTCCACATATGTGATTCAGCAAGAAGAACATGAGTAAGTCTTCCCTTTCGTGGTCTCCAAAAATCCCTATATCTTTCAACTAATTCAATAACAGAATGGTGTTCTGGAAACTCAAAAATTCTTCTTATTTCATCCAAACACATAACAATTCCTCAGTTTTTCAACAATATCCTCTTTTTTCATTCCTTTGCCTTCCTTTCATTCCTTTGTTTTATCAATTCTGGATATACTTCTTTAAACCATTTTGTAGGTGTTTTCCCTCTAACCGCTCCACAATGTCCTTGTAAACAATACTCACAAACAAGAATTACAGGAATATCAGCAAATTGTTCAAAGTCCTTTGTTAATATGTCAAATTCTTCAGTATTGGGGCGTAACGAATAGATAAATTCGCACTCCTTATCACAAAAATCGCATTTTTGATTTTCATCACAATCAAAAGGGTCCACATCCATCTTTATTCCTCCATATATTTTATTTTACCATTCTTCATTATAATGCACCGATACCTGCACAAGGTCCATGAAATGAACCGAACCGTCATTGTTCACATCCTCGCTCAATCTCTATTAACCCACGTAAGACCTGCATCCTGGAAATTCACCTGACCATCCTGATTCACATCGTAGATTCCATCATAGTCTACCTCACTTGTTCTATGAACCCATACAAGTCCTGCATCCTGGAAATTCACCTGACCATCGTTATTGACATCATATCTGCTCCCACCAGTAGCATAATAATATGTTTCATTTGTCCAAGTAGTTCCATCGGTAGCATTTACACTCCAAACATAGGTAGTATATCCCCATATCCAATCATTTTCTTCAGGTGGTATAAAATTGTACGTATCATTTGTAACAGTTGTGTATGTTTCAAGAGTTATCCATTCTCCATCATGGTTTTTCCATCTAATGTAAACATCCATAACATCACCATCTGGGTCTTCCACTGTTACAGCTAACTCGTCAGGCGGTCGTTCCATATCTGTTGATAAATTTACAGGATATTCATCATAAATAATTGGCGGAGTTGTAACAAACACTGTTACCATATGGGTAACAACACCTAACTCTTCAAATCCTGAATCAGTAACCTGTACACTAATTATTTCAAAAGTACAAACTCCAGATTGCAATGCTGTGATATTAATTATACAAGCAGTATGGTTAGTACTAGGGTATGGTCCAGTTGTCCATGATTGAATATCCGTTATCGTCCCTATGTCATTGTTGATAGTGCCATTATCAAATGAAGCAGCCCAATATGAACCAGGTGTAACTTCATCAGCGTTAACTATTCCTTGTGTGAAGTTAAGTTGATATATCTGCCATCCGCCGATTTCTTTAGCTGGGTCGATATAGATAGTTATGTTAAACTCATCATCCAAAACAACTGCACTTTTGGAAGGAATTATTCCCATATGGGATATAGGTGCAGTTCCATATGGTTGCATCAACGGATACAAGTCTTTATTACTTCCACCAGATATATTGTAGGGAATGTCCCCGATGCCATCACCATTTTCGTCAGTTCCTATATAGTCATCCCAGTAATTTCCACCAGACGGATATCCATCATCCCATATGTTATTACCCGCATCTTCAGCACTATAATACATATTGTTGATGAAATTATTGTGATAGATGAAGTTATCGTTAGATGTCTCATTTATTTTGATGCCATAATCATTGTTTGTGATATTGTTTTCAAATAAATAATTATTAGAAGAATTCTTTAGAATGATAGCCGTAAAGATTAAAAAACCACCGCCTGAATTATTTGTGATGTTGTTCCTAGAAATAATATTTTCAGTCGAATCTTGAAGTTTGACGCCGAACATAAACTCGGTGATAGTGTTTTCAGAAATCGTATTACTGTCCGAATGATACAAATGAATACCAAAAATAGTATTTTCTTTTATGATACTATGACTGGAGCTAGAAATAGACAACCCGCCTGCTCCACCAGAAAGGATATTATCATTAATATTAGTCCAATTAGAATTTATTAACGAAATGGCATTACTCATAATAATATGATTATCATCATAGACCCAAGTACCATAGATTCTAAATCCTTGGATGAATGCATTGTCTACATCAATTATTTTCATTCCATGGCGAATAATTGTACAATAGGAACCATTTCCAATTATTGAGATACTCTTGTCCACTATTATATGCTGACCTTGCAAAACTGTTTCGTTATAAACACCTTCAAATACTCGTATCGTGTCTCCATCATATGAAACATCTATTGCATCTTGAATATGTTGAAATGGGTGTTCAGGTGTTCCATCCCACGGACCCTCGGTATTATCATCATCAGCATAGATGATATCTGCATGGTGGATTTCACCCCATGGATACATCAACGGATACAAATCCTGATTATCTCCCCCTGTGATATTGTATGGTGTGTCCCCTATACCATTAGAATCTGCATCTATGTCTGTATAGTCACTCCAGTAATTCCCGCCAGATGGATAGCCGTCATCCCATGTGTTGACACTTTCATCATAAGCATTTACAGTGTTCTCTATAAGGTTATTATGATAAATGTGGTTGTTGTTACATACATCCTGTATATAAATTCCATAATCGCCATTGTTTACAATATTGTTACCAAAAATAATGTTGTTGACTGAATTTATTGAGATGCCGTTATAGCCGTTGTATGTGAGGTTATTATCAGAAATAACGTGGTTGCCATAACCGCCAATATATATACCATTCCGAGTACAGTTCGTAATGATATTTCCAGATATTGTATTGTTAGATGTGTCAAAAAATGGGTAGAGAGTAATGCCAGTACCGTAGATATCTCGGATAGTATTTCCAGTGATGGTATTATAATTAGAATTAGTAGCTATAGCTTCTCCAATAAAAGTAGTATAAGTATTGTTACAAATGGTAAATCCACTAAGATTCACCCAATCAGCATATATTTCTACAACATCAATCCGACTTTCATTTCCATCAATAATTGTAGTATCTCTATCTTCTCCAATTAAATTTATTGTTTTATGTATGGCGATATTCTCATAATAAGTTCCATTGTAAACAAATATTGTTCCATTTTCAGCTATAACATTTATACCAGTTTGTATAGTGTCAAAATGGTTATAACCCCAACCAGATGTTGTCTCATTATAGTCATCATCGACATAGACAAGTGTTGGCCGTGGTGCGATATTTATTGTCGGGTCACCAAGTAAAACAAACTCCATAACAGTTTTTTCGTGAAGATATCCTGCTTGAAAATAAGTATCAAGCGGATGACATTGTATATATCTAAACACACTTGTCCCCCACATCTTTCCTAGTTCGGTGTATCCATCTTCAAATGCCTCGTAGAC
>SDBT01013968.1_pt1 | contig 12839 bp, 12 predicted proteins | sample 2277101 | NCBI WGS metagenome assembly SDBT01 (sample SAMN10404973, study PRJNA504765) | marine sediment metagenome | isolation source: marine sediment core GS10_PC15, 103 cmbsf | place: Arctic Ocean: Southern Knipovich Ridge | collected 2010 | reverse complement strand
CTTAAAGCTGACGGCTGACGGCTGACCGCTGATAGCTCGCGTCGTCCACGTGCCCCGTCGTGCACATGCCCCAAAACTGCCCCGAAGGGGCCACGTCTTCCTGGCGAAGACCAGGACGACGCGTAGGGTCTATTGGGTCTAAGACCCGGGCCGGTAAAAAGGGCGGCCGTAGGCAAGGGTGTCGCTGGGGCCGCGTGCGCGGCGCTTGGATTTATCTTGACCGAGAAGGTCGATCGCTAACGCGGTAGTAACAACTTGCTTGACGAGGCGCGAATCTTTTTCCGTCTCGGTGATGAACATGATTCCCAACCCCGCGGGACGAGTGTTTTGGGAATCGTGTCTCTCAGCTCTTCGGCGGGCCACAACCGCCGGCAGGGTACTTGGCTGCGGCTGACCGGGGATTTCGAGCTCCAGATGGACTCGGGTTCCCTTTTTCAAGTCCAAAGTCGTTGCCACGAAAGCGCCGACGTTGTTGATGTCCTCCAGATAGCCTTCGTTCCGTTCACCGAGCACCAGAATGTGGACTTTGAAGCGTTCCTCGGGATGGACCCGAATTTGACCACGCCGGTCGACGACAGACTCGTTTGTCATCTTGTGGGTCGAATCTGCAAAGATCATTCCCATTATGGAAAAAATAGATATTTTCTAAATCATTGATTGGAAATAAGTTGACTGTTCGGTCCGCGGGTGGTCGTGGGGTTCTCCCCAGGGGGTGTGGTCTAGAGCCTACGTCACCGGAAGGCGTCGCGCGCCTTGATCTTGGCGTCGAGAAAGTCGGCTAGAGGGACATGGAGCAAGAAAAGGTAGGGGCTGGGCTCGAGCCCCGCCCCTACGATTCAGGAGAATCCCCCGGCTTAAGCCGGTGGATTGTTAGTCAGTGGCACTTCCGTCCAGAAGCGGTTCCAGAGGCAACGACTCGGCACCGTTTTCCGTACAAACGGCATATTTGGATCGTTCGCCTGCGTACATCGCAACTCCGGCGTAGTCCCCCTTGGCGTTGATGACGTAGAAACTCAACCCGAAACTAGGTTGTCCCTTGCTGTTGAGCAACCGCTTCTCGATCGTTGCCGCCTGAACACGCCTCAAAGCCTCGAGTCCGGCGTCCTTGGGGGCTTTGCCGCGTCGCATCTCCTCGACGACTAAAAACGAGCAAAGGTTGTACAAGTTGGCCTCGCCCCGGCCGGTTGAACCGGCGGCCCCCACCTCTTGGTCTACATACAGGCCGGCGCCGAGAATCGGTGAGTCTCCGGTTCGTCCCGGAATCTTCCAGGCCAATCCACTGGTGGTGGTGACCCCGCAGATTTCACCTTTGGCGTTGATCCCGTCGCAGTTGATCGTTCCCCAAAACGACTCTTCGTCAATCAATCCCTCCCGAACCATCTGCAGTCCGGCCTGGTAGCCCGCCTCGGCTCGCTTGCCGGGATCGAGGTAGTGGCCTGGATCGATTCGCCTCTTCCACTCGAGCCACATTTTGCGCGATTTATCGGTGTTCAGGTCGTCTTCTATCTTGAAGCCCATATTCCTGGCGAAACTCTGTGCACCCGCGCCCACCAGCAGATGATGGTCGGTGTACTCCATGACCGCTTTGGCCACCAACGACGGGTTGCGCACCCCTTCCAGCGCCGCCACGCCGCCGGCCCGTTTTTTCGGTCCATGCATGCAACAGGAGTCGAGCTGGACGACGCCATCCGCGTTCGGTCGACCGCCGTAGCCGACGCCGGCGTCTGCCGGATCCAGCTCGACGATGTTCACCCCGGCGATAAGCGAATCGAGGACGTCCTCGCCTTTGCTCATCATCTCGAAGGCTTTTTCCACACAGGTCATCGTGCCACCGTTCTTGACCGTGTTTCCATTACCCGATGCTACGACGACCGGTTTAACGTTGTTGGGCACGATCATGGTGGGAGCCATGCCCAGCACCCTTCGTGGAGTCGCGGCCGCCAATCCTGCAGCGGCTCCGGTCAACACGAAATCGCGTCGGCTCATCTTTTTGCTCATAAATCACATCCCTCCCGGCTGGCCTTTAAACTCATCTCTACAGCAGAAAGAATAAGCTGACACGAACCCGTTGGCAAGCGCGCGGATTTTGGACCCACTTGTGTTGATCTCGATCAATAGACAACGGAAGATTTGTTGGTAATATCCCGAATGAGTGAAGCAAATGGCTCAAGCCTCAACACGTAAAAAGTCCGGCGCTCCCGTACCCAAGGAGCACGGAGCCTGGTTCATGCTGGGCCACTGCTTGCTGATCGGAGCTTTGGTCTCCGGATCCTTCGGCATTCCGGTGCTGTTGGTCATCGCTGCATCGGTTCTCGTGTTCATCGCCATGCAGGGCTTGAAACAACTGACCCGTGCTCTTCGCCAGCGTGAGCATCAAATTCCCATGCGGGTGCCGTGGGCCAGCTTGGGATTTCTCCTGGCTGCCGCCGTTGCCGGGTTGGCGGCGGTGGTGGGCTGGGACTTGAAAGTGCTGTTGCTTTGGGGCGTTGCGAGCCTTGTTCTGACCGCAGTTTATGCCTGGGTGCTGTTTCAACGGCGGGAAAGAAGCCTTTTGGGGGAATGGCTCGGTATTTTCGGCTTGACCATGTCGGCCGGAACGGTTTGGACCGCCGGGAATGGTGGCTGGGACAGGGAAGCCCTTTGGCTGTGGGCTTTGGCCTTTCTCTATTTCGGTGGGAGCGTCCCCTACGTGAAGTTTCGGGTGAAGCAAATGAAAGCAGAAACTACCTCACTCCGATGCCACCTGAGCTACGCCAAGATCGCTTTGCTCTACACGTTCGTCACACTGGCGGCCGTCGTTTTCGCCGGAGTCAACGACCTGGTGCCTGCTTTGGTGGTGGTGCCCTTTGCTCTGTCGCTGGCCAAAGTCGTCTGGGTCACCCTGAGAGGGCAAGGCCCTAAGCGGGTCGCTCACGTCGGATATTCCGAAGTCGTCTTTTCCACCCTGTTCGCAGTAGTGACCATCGCCGCCTTTTGGACCTATTGAGGGATTACGCGGGCGCATCGAATGTAATGTGCCTTGATGCGACCGCATTTCTTAATTGAGAACTACCGAAATACAAAGCTGGCCAGGCAGCCCGTTTCAGTGCACGTTCCAACATCGAAAACCTCTTTTCCTGCTTAAAGGTGGTCGAATTGCCTCTCATCGGCTTAGTATACGTGACGGGGCTGAGCTTGGTTCAAGGAGTCATTCATGAACAACCGAAAGGCAGATGAGCAAGCCGGGGACCTGTTCGACCGCAGCGCGAGCTACGAGCGGTATGTTCCCTGGCAGCCGCGACTGGCCCGCGAGATTCCTTTTCTGGAGTCGAAGCTTCGGTCGGTGAACGCAAAGGAGGTGCTCGATTGTGCCTGTGGCCCCGGTCGCCATGCGGTGGCTCTCGCACAGAAGGGCTTCAAGATCGTCGGACTCGATGCCAGCTCAGAAATGCTCATGCGAGCGGCAAGCCACGCCGGGGACGAAAGCGTTGAGCTCGAGCTCGTGGAAGGGCGATTCGAGACTCTTCCGCCATCCTTTGCCGGGCGCTTCGACGCCCTGATCTGCCTGGGAAACTCTCTGAGCGCTGCTGGAGATCCGGCCGTGATCGAGGAAGTGGTGCGGCAGTTTGCCTTTGCGCTCCGGCCGGGGGGAGTGGCGATTACCCAAACGGTTGATTTCTCTGTGGCGGCTCGGGAACCGGTGACTGCCTCGCCGGCAAAGCATGTCTGCGACGACCATGGCGAGTCCCTTTTCGTCAAGTCGTTCGTAAGGGTCGGAAAGCAAGTTTTCATTCACTGGGTGAGTCTGGAGAAAAGTGATGGCGAGTGGCGTTCCGATGTCACGCTCCGCGAGATTACCGTTGTGGAGCCACGATTTCTACAGGAAGCATTCTCGAGATCCGGCTTCTCCTCGGTAGAAAGCTACGGCGCATACTCGGGGTCCGCTTTCGAGCCTGGTAGCTCGCGAGACTTGATCTTGGTAGCCAGGCGGGAAGGCCGGTGACGAAAAGCGCCGCCTATCGAGAACCGCTGACCTGGCGGCTATGCTCGTCCAAGAGACGATTCTGAAGTTCTTTCAGGGCGTTACTTTGGTGCACGGGGTAAGGGGCGGTGCCACGGAGAATCCTGAGCTCCGGGGAGAGTCTGGAGAGCTGCTTCGCAGCGTATCCGCGGATCTCTTCCAGCTTGGCCGGTCCTTGGACTCGTTTTCCTTGCTTCATCACCGGGACAAGAAGCGGCTCCATTCCGTTCGGGCTTTCTTCACGAAGGCCGATAAGGTCCTCTACCATCTCACCCGACTCGTCATAGCGGCGAAAGACCTGTTTGCGTCCGGCCAGTGTTTGCTTATCCTGCGAGAGCTTGAGGACCGGGCGGTTGTCGTACTCTACCAGTTTGTAAACAATGTCCAGGCCCGGCGCATCGTAAGAAACGGCGAGGTGGCTTCCTACTCCGAACGAATCGATGGGAGCACCGGCGGCGAGAGCTTCATCGATCCGGTACTCGTTCAAGGCCCCAGTGGAAAAAATCCGCGCTTTCGGGAGGCCACCCTCGTCGAGGATCTTCCGAACCTGCTCCGATAGCCGCACCATGTCGCCGCTGTCGAGTCGCACCCCGCGAAGCTTCTTACCCTCGCGGGCCATTTCTTGTCCGACGACCACGGCGCGCCTTGCTCCTTCCAACGTGTCGTAAGTGTCGATGAGCAAGACGCTGTTGTCGGGAAACAGGCGGGCGAAAGCTCGAAAGGCCTCGATTTCGCTCTTGAAGGCTTGAATGAAGCTGTGAGCGAGAGTGCCGGCCACCGGAATCCCGAACTCCTTGCCGGCGAGCACGTTGCTCGTTGCCTCACAGCCCGCGATATAAGAGGAACGGGCTACTTTCAGGGCAGCATCCATTCCGTGGGCTCGCCGTGAGGCAAAATCCACCACCCGATGGCCTCTAGCAGCGGTGACGATTCGCGCCGCCTTGCTGGCGATCACGGTTTGAAGTTGCAGGGCGGAGAGCAAATAGGTCTCGGCAATCTGTGCTTGGGCCAAGGGTGCGGTGACTTCCACCAGCGGTTCGTTGGCGAAGACCACCGTCCCTTCCGGAACCGCAACGACGTCCCCGGTAAACTGCATGCCGGCAAGGTGCTCGAGAAACGGCTCTCGGAACATCTCGGTGCTTCTCAAGTAGTCTATGGCCTCGGAAGAGAAGCACAGATTCTCGAGAAAACGACAGGCGTCTTCGAGGCCCGCCGCCATGAGGTAGGAACGGTTTTCCGGCAGCCTGCGGACGAACAGACTGAAGGTGGCCGGTTCCGCCATGGTCTGCTCGAAATAGCAGGCACCCATGGTGATCTCGTACAGATCGGTCAAAAGGCCGGTGAGCCCGCGGTCAAACCAGCATTCGCTAGACATCGTTCAGACCGCAGGTTACCACAAAAAGGCTCCCTAAAAGAGCCTGAACCGTTACTAACCCTATCGATCCATTGAAAGCCAGGTGGGATCGGCGGTTGGCTTGGCTGCCGGAAGGTGACGCGCGGGAAGCTTCCGGGTTAGCGCCACGGTTATCCCCAAAGCTGCTATTCCGGCAACCGCCACCGCAGTGGCCGCTCCCGTTTGCCTAGCCAGCAAGCCGGCAAAAAAGTGACCAAAAGGGATGGCTCCGACGTAGGTAGTGATATACAGGCTCATCACGCGGCCCCGTAGATCGTCAGGAACCAGAAGCTGAATGCAGACATTGACGGTCGCCGCCAATGTCAGGAGAAGCCCACCGATGGCAGCGGACAACAATGCCGACAACCAGAGATGATGGGAAGCGGCAAATCCCATCAAGGCCAAAGCCAAGCCCACTCCACATACGGTCGCCACCCTCCGGACGTCATCCGGTTCTTTGCGAGACGTCCGGGCCGCGACAATCAACGCCCCGACAACGGATCCGAATCCGGAGGCGCTCATCAGTATCCCCAGACCGTCCGGTCCTGACCCGAGCACCTCCGCACTGAAAATGGGCATCAAAACGACGTAGGAAACGCCCCAGAAGCTGATGGTGGATAGAAAAAGGAGAAGGTATCGAATGGTTCGATGGTTCCAAGCAAAGCGGAGTCCTTCCTTCAGTTCTCCCAGCAGGTGGGGGGAGCGGTTGCGACCTGTCCCATGGTGGGTCCGTCCGATGGCCACGACGGCAAAGATCATCACCAGGTAGGACACCCCGTTCAGCAAAAAACATGCTCCTTCGTCTTGGCCGGCGGCGAGAAGGAGGGCAGCGAGCGCCGGGCCGACCATGCGCGCGGTCTGGAAAGCTCCCGAGTTGAGGGCGATGGCATTGGCCAAGTCACTGCGGCCGGCGATCTCGATGAAGAAGGATTGGCGGGCGGGAATGTCGAAAGCGGTGGTTGTGCCGATGCCGAGCGCCAGGATGAACAGATGCCAGATCTCGATGCGGCCGGTGAGCGTTAGTGCCGCCAGAACGAGCGCCTGAATCATCGCCGCCGATTGCGCGACTAAAATCACGCGGCGACGGTCGAACCGATCCGCCGCTACGCCGGCCAGCAGACCGAAGGCGAAAATAGGCAACCGAGAGGCGAATCCAACCGCTCCAAGAAGCAACGCCGAGTGGCTCAAACGGTACACCAGCCAGCTCATCGCCACGATTTGTGCCCAGGTACCGGTGGAGGAAATGAGATGCCCGATCCAGTAGAGACGGTAGTTTCGGTGTCTTAGAGCGCGGAAAGGAAGTGCGACGGTTTTCTTCACCAAGATCGGCAATCCTGTCGCCGGACCCGAAGGGTTGTCAACCGGCTTGCGGCGCTGGACCCAGATGGAACACAATACAGGTAGCCGAGGTGCAGACCAGAAGGTATGATAGAAGTGAGTGGAGAAGCAGTGGTAGACGAAAAAGGGCACGGAGGTTCATGAAACGACTTCGCTTATTCTTGCTAGCGCTTTGCTTGCCGGCACTCCTTTCGGCCAGCGATATCGAAGGCGATCTCGCCAAGCAATTAAATAAAGTCCGCCGTCGGTTTCGACTCAATCGTGCGATCGGAGTCATGGTACAGAGCGTCCAGACGGGAGAGACACTCTACGCGCACAATCCCGACAAGAAGTTCATCCCCGCCTCCGGACAGAAGCTGGTGACGATGGCGGCGGCGCTTCACTATTTGGGCCCCAACTTCCGATTCGAAACCCACTTTCTCATCGACGGGCCTATTCAAGAGGGTGTGCTCGAGGCAAATCTCTATGTGAAAGGTTCGGGGGACCCATCCCTTTTGGGAAAAGACCTGGACCAAATCGCCTCCGCGATTGCCGACGCCGGCATCCGCGAAATCGAAGGAAACCTCATCTTGGATGACAGCTTCTTCGATGGCGACTTACGCGGCCCCGCATCCTACGACAACATCTTGAAGAAAGGGCTGCCCATCCAGAGCGCTCTGTCTTACAACTTCAACATTGTCGAGCTACGCGCAGCAGCCGGAGAAAAGGTGGGTGGCCGCGCTAATCTCTTCGACGCAGGTTACGGATACTTCGAGGTGCTCAATCGTGTCCAGACGGCTTCCAAGGGCCGTCCTTGGATGAATGTCAAAAAGCTAAGAAGGGATCGTGTCATCGTCTACGGTCGAGTCATTGCCGGAGACGAAGAGCGCACCGGCGGCTTTGTGGCACCGGACCCTTGCCAGTACTTCGCTTCCGCTTTCATCGGGAAATTGCGGGAGCGAGGGGTTCGTTTTGACCCCGAGGTGGAAAGACGGTCTGCGGACCGCCCCGGCTTGACACCTCTCTACGTTCACCGCTCCCCCCGTCTTATCCAGATTCTGGAGCTGCTTGGAAAACACAGCAATAATTTTGTGGCCGAGCAACTCCTCAAAGCCCTCGGAGCGCACCGCTGGGGCGCGCCCGGTAGCTTCGAATCGGGGAGCAAGGCTCTGAGCGAGTACTTGATCGGTTTGGGATTCCGGAGAAGCGACTTCCGCACCGATGACGGCTCGGGGCTTTCTTATGAAAACAACCTGAGCCCCTCTATCCTGGTCAAGATCCTGAAGGAACTTTACAGCATTCCCGAGCTCCGCACCGATTTCCTTTGCTCTTTGTCGGTTGGCGGTGTGGACGGCACCCTGAGTCGCCGCTTTCGGAGGGAAGAGCACATGGGGCAGATCGTGGCCAAGACCGGCAGTCTCGCCGGTATCAGCTCGCTTTCCGGTTTTGCTTTTTCGCCGAGTAGGGGCCCGCTGGTTTTCTCGGTCATGCTGAACGGAATCCGTAGCCAGTGGACGGCCGATCATGTCGAGGATGAGATTGCCCGGACCCTTTTGGCCTATTGACAGATGAAACCGAGGTATCGAGCATGAGTCGACCCCCGGCGAGCAAAACGACCAAACAGACAGCCGGCCTAGAGGTTGCGACGAGGACCCATTCTGGAGCCCCGGGCGATGTTCTCGTTCCGCGCTACTGCACGCTCGAAGGTTTTGCTCAAGAGACTTCGGACTCCAGTGGAGTGGAAATTGCGCAGCTGGGGCCATTGACCAGGCTCCAAGTGCAAACGCAAAACACACTCTATCAGCTGACGTTGATCGATCCCATGGAATCGGTTGTCCTCATCCAAGGAGGACGCTTCTTCACCGTGCCTTCTGAAGCCCATCTATGCGGGTCGAGTTACGGCGGCACACTGATCAAGCTATCTTGGATCGGGCTCGGTATGCGTATGGAGCTCGCGAGCCGCGGTCGCCGCATCGTCACTTCGCCGGTTGTAATCGTCGAGACGTTGGATGACGTCGACCTGCCCGGGCCGTTCTAGCCCGCTGCAATCACCCGGCTTACGCCGGGTGATTATGTTACCATCCCGTTGCGATGAGAGAGTCGACCGAGCCGCACGTCTGCAAACCTCACCTACTCATCAGGCGAGCAAACTCCGAAGACCGAAGCTTCATACGTGAGCTGGCTGTAAAGGTTTTTTCGGTCTATGGAAGCTACGATAAATATCTCACCGAATGGGTTGATACAGGCGAGACGACCACCCTGATTGGTGAGATAGGTGGCGAGCGAGTGGGGCTGGCGATGCTTGCAGTCCACCCTGCGCGACGAAGTCGAACCGAAGCGGTAGCTGAGCTCCTCGCTATCGCGGTTGAGCCGCGCTTCCAGGCCAGGGGAGTCGGCAAGAGACTTCTGGAGAAGGTCATCGAGGAAGCATCACGCTTGCCGGCTCGGCTTCCGATCGTTGAAATGCACTTGTCGGTCGCGGAAGGCAACTCGCGTGCACAGAGGCTTTTCGCGCGCCGTGGCTTTCGCCTCACCGCAGGTGTAGGAATCTACCCTTCCGGTCAACGCGCCTTGCACATGGTCAAGGCGCTCAAGAGGAGGCTTTATCCATGAACTTGAATCGAAGGGAGTTTCTGGGCGTGGCCCCGGCGGCGGCCGCATTGGCGGCGCTTCCGACTACAGGGCTTCGAAGGAAAGAAGAAGATCCGCTCGATGTCCGAAAATACTTCCCCGTGACTCGGGAGGAGAACTACCTCAACTCCTCTTATATTGCTCCGCCCCCTACGCAGGTCGAGGAAGCGGGAGTGGCCTTTGTCCGGTCGAAGACTCGTGATCCGATATCGCTCGGTGACATGGTAGCCAAAGCAGACCAGGTGCGAGGCAAGTTCGCTCGACTGGTAGGTGTATCCGCTGAAGAGGTGGGCTTCCTGAGCTCCACCAGCGATGGGGAAAACCTGGTGGTTCGTTCGCTCGGCCTCGGCGCCGGCGACAACGTCGTTATCGACGAGCTTCACTACATGACGACGTTCGTTCTCTACAAACACCTGGAAGAAACCAAAGGCATCGAGGTCCGCATTGCCAAAGCCAGAGAGGGAGCGGTGCGGACCGAAGACTTCGAGCCGTTGGTCGATCGCCGAACCCGCCTGATTTCGGTGTCCTGGGTATCGCATCAAAACGGCTTCCGCCACGAAATGCGCCCCTTGGCCGATCTGGCGCACGCGCAGGGTGCGTACCTGTACAGCGACGCCGTTCAAGCTGTAGGCATGTTTCCCATCGACCTCAAGCAGGAAGGGGTGGATTTCATCACCAGCGGAACCTACAAATGGCTACTGGCTGCTTTCGGTGTTGCTCCTTTTTACGTGCGCTCCGGCTTACTCGACAAGATCTCCCCGGATCGTTTGGGCCACCTCCACGTGGAGAAGGACTTGGGTGATCACAAATACCAGCTCTACGGTTCGGCCAAGAAGTACGAATACGCCACCCTCGCCTTCGGACCGATCTATCAACTCGGCGCGGCGCTGGATTTTCTCGAAAGGGTGGGTGTGGATCGAATCGAAGCCCATACCGTGGCCTTGGCTCATGAGCTTCGGAAAGGACTGGTCGATCGGGGATTACCTGTGCTGACCCCCGAAGGCAACCGATCTTCCATTGTGGCCTTCGTTAATCCGCAGGATCCAGAGACGGCCAGCCGGTTGTTCGAAGAAGAGAAAATTCGAGTGAGCTTGCGCGAAAACGGTACCCAGATACGAGCGGGCATTGCTCTTTTCAACAACGCTTCCGAGATCCAGCACTTCTTGAGAGTCGTCGAAAAACTCGCTTAGCGGCAGGAGAGGGAAATGACTTCGAGATGGGTGATGGTGTTGATCCTACTCGCAGGAGCCTGCGCGGTGTCGGCCGAAGAGCCGCCGGTACTCCGTCCCGCCGGTACGTTTTCCATCGTGGCCAGAGATCCGGCAACCGGAGAGCTGGGAGTGGGAGTGCAATCCCATTGGTTCTCGGTGGGAAGCGATGTGTCCTGGGCGGAAGCCGCTGTCGGGGCGGTGGCCACCCAATCCTTCATCGAGGCCGCCTATGGCCCACGCGGCCTGGCATTGATGGACTCGGGAAAAGACCCTCGAGCGGCACTCGATGAGCTTCTGGCAGCCGATCCGAACCGTGAAGTGCGCCAGGTGGCGTTTATCGACTCACAGGGCAGAACCGCTGTACACACCGGTAAGCTTTGCATCCCTTTTGCCGGGCATCGCAGCGGGGAGAACTACTCGGTTCAGGGAAATATGCTCGATTCGGCGGATGTGTGGGTAGCCATGGCAAGCGAATTCGAGCAAACCGACGGAGACCTGGCGACCCGCATCCTGGCGGCTCTCAAAGCTGGGCAGCAAGCAGGAGGAGACGTTCGAGGTAAGCAGTCGGCGGCGCTTCTTGTAGTGAAGCCGGTTTCCGATGACAATCCCTGGCTCAACCGGGTGGTGGACTTGCGCGTCGAGGACCACCGGCAGCCTATCATCGAGCTCGAGCGACTGCACAACCTCCGCAAAGCCTACGATCTCGCCAACCAGGGGGATGGTTTTCTTGCCGACAGAGATTTTGAAAATGCCTTCGAGGCATACAACTCGGCGGTCGAGATCGTCCCTCAAAATGACGAGCTCATCTTTTGGCGGGGGGCCATGCTGGCGCAATCCGGACGCGAGGCGGAAGCGCTGGTCGACATCCGTCGCGCCATCGAGCTCAATCCCCGCTGGCTGAAGCTGCTCGAGCGCATCCAGTTGGAGCATTTTCCGTCGGCTCGCGCAATCTTGGAAAAAGTCCGGTGAAGCGGAATCCCACATTTGATCCGCCCGAGTATGTGAACTGGACCGCCGATCCCAAGGTCATGGCCGAGTATCGCCAACGGATCGAAGCCGACGAGGATCGACGCGGCTTGATCACCAGCCTCCGGCCCGAAGATCACCTCCGGATGTACGAGGGCATGCTCCGCAACCGCCTCTACGACATCATGCTGAAGCGATGGGTGAGACAGGGTGTGATATCCAAAGCTTGGCTGGGGACCGGGGAGGAGGCGGTCACCGTGGGCGCGGTCGCATCCCTGCGTACCGGCGACGTTGTGGGGCCCATGATTCGTAACTCCGGCGCTTTCCACGAGATGGGGATGAGCCTGGCGGACATGTTTCGAGGCCAACTCGGTACCGGCGACTCACCCACCCAGGGACGAGACATTCATATCGGTGACTTGAGCCGCGGCGTGGTGGCCCCGATCAGCATGGTGGGATCCTTGGTCCCGGTTTGTGCGGGAGTGGCGCTTGCCTTCAAGATTCGAAAAGATGGAAACCTGGCTTTGACTTGGGTCGGAGACGGCACCACGCGAACAACCGCTTTTCACGAAGGGCTCATCAGCGCTCGTGCTCTCGAGCTGCCGCTGATTGTCATCGTTCAAGACAACCACATCGCTTTGGGTACGACCCTGGACGGCCATTCGCGGGCTCCAATGGAGGAAATCCACGCCATCTACAATCTGCCGAGCTATCGGTGTGACGGAAATCATGTGCTCGACGTTTTCGCTGCCACTCGGCTGGCGGTCACTCGGTGCCGTTCCGGCGAGGGGCCGATTCTCATTAACGCTAAGACCTTTCGCATGGGCGGCCACGCCACCCATGACGAGGGTGAGAGCAGGAAGATATTTCCTCCCGAGCTGTTCGAGACCTGGGGCAAGAAAGATCCTATCGGCATGTATGAAACCTATCTGGCGGAAGCCGAGCTCCAGCTATCTGATTCGGGATCTAATCGGGAAGCTCTCGAACGGGCCGAGGCCAAGGTGACCACAGAGGTGGAAGAAGCCGCTACAAAAGCGCTACGGAGCCGAGACCGGAACATGCCGAAGCCGGAAACTCAAAAGCTCGGTGTTTTTGCCCTCGAGTAAAGCTGAGTTCCTCTTCGGCGGGAATTTCAAAAGTTGCGGCTCGGCCTTGCAGGGAAGTGGTTCACGTTTAGCTTGGTGGCGGCACTGTCCGTTAGATCGACAATCGAAGCTGCGTTGACACCAATGGCGATGACGATAGCCTCGCTGATTTCCTCTTTGGACGCTCCATGCTTCAGCGCCTTCTGGACGTGGCCTTCAATGCAGCCCTGACAGCG
>SDBT01013967.1_pt1 | contig 12840 bp, 10 predicted proteins | sample 2277101 | NCBI WGS metagenome assembly SDBT01 (sample SAMN10404973, study PRJNA504765) | marine sediment metagenome | isolation source: marine sediment core GS10_PC15, 103 cmbsf | place: Arctic Ocean: Southern Knipovich Ridge | collected 2010 | reverse complement strand
TTCCGACATTATCTGCTCCCCAACGATCGTCGCGTAGCCCGCGATCCAGAGCGGAATTCCCGTTGCGAAAGGGATTCCATCTGAGGCGATTGTACGCTGGGTTTGGCTGAAACTAAAGTTCTTACGGCCAGGGTGGCGATATTCCTTGCAGGCTCGCCCACTGAAAAGGCCGCGATGAACCCGCGGCGAAATGGATCGTTTGGAGCTATGGCCAGGAAAGCTGCGAAAAAATCACAAGCCAAACCGCTGATGCGAATCTCGCGGGCGGCCGAGACTGCCGGAGTGAGCAGGCAAACCGTCGAGTATTACATCATGCTCGGGTTGATTTTGCCCATTCGCCCTGCCGGTCGACGCCAACGATTCTTCGATGACGCCCTGGTGCGTCGAATTCGCCTGATCCGGCGGCTCAATGAATCGGGCTATACGCTCCGCTCCATACGGGAAACGTACTTCCAAGGCGGGCGTAGAAAGAACTGATCTCGCGTTGATCACACTTTCTTGCATCGCATGCGGTTGCGGCACAACGCGAGGCCCGAACCCATTGCCAGTATGACCATGACGTCCGGCTCAGGCAAAAAACCAGGCATGATCGCAATACCCACCGGCCCGTACAAATCGGTAAACACGTCCTCGATATTGCTGCCGTCCAGATTGCTGCGCTGAATCCTGTCCTGCTCTTTATCTGCCCAGTAAATTTTCCCGTCCGCAAGCGTGATAGCCAGATCTCGCGCCGAACCGAGCCCCGAAATGACGATATTCTCAACGTTATTGCCATCCAGATCCGCCCGCCCGATCACATCCGCACCACTATCACTCCAGTAGATTTTTCCTGTCTCGTGGTGGATAACGATTCCTCTTGGCCTGTCCAGGCCGGTATCAATAATATCTACAAGATTATTACCGTCCAGATCCGCCCGCTGGATTTTCCCATCGCCATAGTCGGTCCAATACATCTTGCCGTTGACCAGATCCAGCGCAATGGCTCTCGGCGAAGCGATCCCGTCGGTGACAAGATCCTCCACTCCGTTTCCGTCCAGATTGGCCCGCTGGATTTTATCCGTGCCGTAATCGCTCCAATAAAACTTCCCGCCATCCAGGTCCAACGCCAGATCGACGGGGTTGATGAGTCCTGTGGAGACCAGCTCCTCAACCTCGCTGCCATCCAGGTTGGCCCGACGGATGATGTTCAGATCCAGGTCCGTCCAATACATCTTGCCCCCGGCCGGATCGAGCGCAATGTCTACCGGCAGGCCGCCCTCGATGTCGACCACGATCTCATGGAGGGTCCCATTAAGATGTGCACGGTGAATCGTACCTGTTTCCATTTCCGCCCAGTAGATTATGGACGCATGGGCTGACGTCTGCAGAATCAGACAAGTAATGAATCCCCCAATACACAGAAGCCACGTAATTCGAATCGATCTGTGCGCCCCCACCATAGCCTGATTCCTTTCCAATCACCGATCACATCGGATTAATCCACTCGTCGTTTTGTGACAAACCATAATTCGTTCACCCGAAATAATCCCAACGACAAATGCGAACAATGCACTCACGTCGGCAGAAAATTGCGGACTTCTGCTTCCATGATTCGGAGCGAGCGAACATGCGGACTGGCATCACAAACGCGCGAAATACATATGCGAATTCTAGGCAGCCTGAAACAAGATCGAACGCGCCTGCACAAAAGAAAAATCATTGGTTCGAATTTGTTTCTCGCCGATTTCTCTCTCGACGTTGTCTTGCATTCACTTGCGTGTTCCCAGAAAGATATTCCTTGATAAAAACATCTTAGTCGATGTGGCGCACCCGTCGCTGAAATCCTGATTTCATGCGTCATCGCTCGATATAAATCCTTTTGTGTGCAAACGATAGAAGTCAGTAAGGAAAACCCCCATCAAGACATGCGGCCAATGCCCAGGCGATAAATGGGATTTTGGCAGCTTGAAACGGGCCATGGGCGAGGAATAATTCAGTAGGTCTCTTTTGACGCCTGGCGAGAGAAATGCTCAGGATGTTCCGTTCAAATAACTTACCGCCTGGCAAGACCTCTCTGTGGAAAAAAGAGCCGCAGCCCGCAGACTTTTTGCGATACTTGTGACGGGGGCGAATGCCTTTTTGTTGACTGATCGCCCATAAATGTCGCCCACGGGGACGGAGTATGCGCACACCGAATGAAACGACATGCTGAAAACGACTGAAAATCCGCCGACTCGTTCACCCTGGGCCGAAACCATTCGACATTTGCCCGGACGCTGGTGGGTCGCCCACACAAAGTCTCGCTTCGAAAAAGCGTTCGCATGGGATCTCGTGCGTCGCCGTATCGGCCATTTTCTTCCGTTGGTCGAACGCGTAACGCGATCGGGTGGGCGAAAACGCCGCGTCATGAGCCCCTTGTTCCCTTCGTACGTTTTCTTTTGCGGCGATGAAGCGGCTCGTCACACGGCGCTGACCACCAATAGATTGTGTCAGGTCCTTCCTGTTTCAAGTCAGACAAAGCTCGTGACGGAACTTTCCGCCATCGAGCTGGTGCTGGCGAGCCAGGTCAAACTGGACCCGCATCCGTTCGCCGCCACTGGCCGACAATGCCGCGTCAAGTCCGGCCCATTTGAGGGTCTCGAAGGCGTGGTTCTTTATCGAAACGACGTGACCCGCCTGGTGCTGCAGGTGAGTTTTCTCGGGCAGGGCGCCAGCATCGAGATCGACACGGATTTGCTGGAACCGGCCAACTGAAACGGTCTAGCGTAAGTTCGGCGCGGCGGGATGCCTATCCCACTGCGTCCTGAACCGATCCATCCTTTTTGACAGGTTCGACCATGAATACTTATGTAACGGTTTTGCTGGGATCGGCGCTATTGACGATCATATTGACCCCTTTCGTATCGCGTTTGGCAAAGGCCGCGGGGCTGGTTGATTCACCAGGCGTGCGAAAGGTGCACAGCGCCCCCGTGCCGCGAGTGGGCGGCGTGGTGTTCGTGATCGCCATGGTGGTGATGGTCGTTCCGGCGCTGTTTCTCGACAATGACATTGGCGAGGCCTTCCGAAAAATTCAGACACAGTTCATCACCCTGATGGTCGCGGGAGTACTGCTCTACCTTGTTGGGTTGATCGATGACATACGCTCACTGGCCGCACCGATCAAGCTCCTATCGCTGTTGGGTGCTGGGGTGGCCATCTGCCTTTCGGGAGCAAGGATCGAAACGCTCTCCGTCGGGCAGTGGTTCACGATCGACCTGGGTTGGGTCAGTTGGCCGATCACATTGGGTTGGATCACGGGCGTGACGGTGGGGATGAATTTTATCGACGGTTTGGATGGGCTGGCGGCCGGCATCGCGGCGATTGTCTGTGCGACGATAGGTATTTTCGCTCTCCTCAGCGGACAGATCGCCATGTTCGTGTTGCTGCTGGCGATGGTGGGAAGCCTGGTGGGTTTCCTGGTGTTCAACTTCAACCCGGCAAAAATATTCATGGGTGACGGGGGCAGCATGTTTCTCGGCTTTATGATCGCAGCCGGCAGCGTAGTCTGTCAGGCCAAGTCCGCTACGCTGGCGGGGATCGCCCTGCCCGCCTTGGCGTTGGGTGTCCCCATTCTCGACACGGCCCTGACGATAATCCGGCGGGCCGTTCTGGATCGGCGGTCGATCTTCGCAGGCGAACGCGGCCACATCCATCACCGGCTGCTGGACAAGGGGCTGCAACATCGCACTGTCGTGATGCTGATATACGGCGTCACTATAGTTGCGGCGGGGATCGGCCTGACAATGCTCTCCCTGCGCGAAGGCGCCCAGATAGCCGTATTCGCGGGCGGGGTGCTGTTCCTGCTGATCGTGTTCGCACTGGCCGGATCGACCCGCGTTGGGGAAACGCTTGCCGCACTGAAATACGGCGTGGCCCTCTCCCGTGAACGCAAAGAAGAACGGGCATGCTTCGACGACGCACAACTACACATTCGAGAAGCCCGATCGTTCGAAACGTGGTGGGACGCGATTTGCCGGGTGGGAACGGAAATGGAATTCGAGCGGCTGGCGCTGGCGTGGCGAGATGGCGACGGCCGAGCGAGGATTGTCGTCTGGCGCCGCACGGCGCAGCGTCCGCCAAATCGCCGCGTAGTGAATGTCACTGCTCCCCTGGAAGGCGGAAAAGATAACGGCAATGCTCGCATCGAGATGTCGGTTCTGACCAACGGATCGCTCGAAGCGATGGGCCGGCGGATCACGCTGCTGGGCCGCCTGCTGGACGAACGGAGCATCGACCTGCATTCGTACACGCTCGGCCCGAACCAGACCATACGAGCGGCGACTTTGGCGCCGGAGCCAGGCGACGCTGAAACCAAAACACATCCGCGCAGCCGGAAGCTGAGGGTCCACCGTCCGTGGTCGCGAGCTTCCTGACGCCATGCGTAATCGCCGCGCGTATTGACTCACTTCTTTGTCTGAAACACTCGGAGTAACTGAATGATTAATGCTTCACCGCAGGCTGCACCGGAAGAGGCTTCGATGCTGAAATCGCTGTTCGTGTTGGGCGTGCCCGTCACGCCGTTCGACTCGTACGCGCAGGCAATCCGGCACGTCACCCAAGGCGTCAATTCCGGCCGGCAAGCGTTCTGGGCGGCAATCAACCCACAAAAAATCTACCTGGCCACACACGATGAAAAGCTCCGGCAAATATTATGCGATGCCGACGTTGGAATCTGCGATGGAATCGGCGTTTCGATCGCCACCAAGATGCTCCACGGACAGTTTTTGGCGCGCTGCACGGGCTGCGACATGTTCTTCCGATTGCTGCCCGTCGCAGCCAAAAAGGGCTGGCGCGTATTCCTGCTCGGCGCTTCGGAAGATTCGAACCGCATTGCAGGCAAGAGACTGCGAGAGAAATATCCAGGCCTGCAAATCGTCGGGCGACGAAACGGGTATTTCACGGACTCCGGCCCGGTCGTCGAACAGATCAACCGCAGCGGCGCGGACCTGCTGTTTGTGGCAATGGGGTCACCCGCGCAGGAATACTGGATAGCAGAACATCGCCACTCACTCCGCGCTGCATTCTGCATGGGGGTGGGCGGAACGTTAAACGTAGCCAGTGGAATGGTTCGAAGAGCGCCTACAATTTTTCGCAAGACCGGGACGGAATTCGTGTACCAGCTACTCGCCCAGCCGAAGCGATGGAAACGCCAAATCGTTTACTGGCCATACATGGCGAAGGTACTCCGTGCCAAAATCACCGGCCCGTCACAAGCAGGACGGGCATGACCGGCCGCACCGGCCGAGATTACTGGGAGGCATAGTCCAATGAGCGAATGCCCTGATTCCTTTTTTGATCCAGATGCCGACAGCGAAATACAACGACCGGACCGGGCCGAAAGTCCCAGCCAGCAAGAGCCCTCTACCGTGCCGATCGTTCGCCGCACGACGCCGACCGATATTTCGGCCATGGAACCGGCAGCCGAGGGAATGCTTGGCCCGGGCGCAGACGTCGTCCCGGCCGTGCAAGCGGCGCCGTTTCCATGGCGGGCGGTTCTCCATCACAAGTGGACATTTTTGGGAGTGCTCCTGCTGGTGGCGGTCCCATCGATGGTCATCTGCTGGACGATGGTCGTGCCTAATTATGAAACCAACGCCAAGATTCGCGTCCGGCCGTTGATTCCCCGCCTGGTATTCCAGACCGACGAAAACGGGAAAATACCTCTCTACGAAGGATACATGAAGACGCAGATGTCGATCGTCCAGAGTTCGGCCAGCCTCAGTAACGTGCTGGAACTGCCCGAAGTGCAGGCGACGCAATGGTACAACCAGACTGACCCGTTCTGGCGACTGAGCCCGAAGTCCAGATTGGAGCGCCTCCAGGGGGACCTGTTCGTCACCCGCCAGCGCGGCACGGAGCTGATCGACGTCATGATGAAAACTACCATGCCGCAAGACGGCGCGCTGATCGTCAATGCCATCCTGGACGAATACATCGGCAAGATCGGCAGACTCATGGATGAGGACGACGACAAGCTGATGAGGCAACTCGTCAAGGAATACGAGAGCATCACCAAAGAAATCGACAAACGCGAAAACAATCTCGCCGGGTTGCGAAAGGAACTGGGCACGAGCGATGCGTATGTACTGGTCTCGCGCAAGCGGCTTCGCCTGGACAAACTGGAAGCCGAGATGGAATCCCGCAAGCGAATCCTCACCACGGCCGAGTGGAGAAAAGAACAACTCGAAAAGCGACTGAAAGCGCCAGCCAGGAATGCGGATTCCTCGGCCAATGGCAATAACCAGGCCGAGGTCGAAGAAGTTCATCCCAACTATCAGGACGATGCGGAATGGAGACGTTTGCACGGCAACGTGCAGATCTCCAGGCACCTGCTGGAGGTCGAAGGAGGCCAGTTCGGCCAGTCTCACCCCAAACGCATCGCTATGGGCAAGGGAGTGAAGTTCGCGGAGAAACTCCTTCACCAGCATGAAAACCTGCTCGACAACCAGCGGCTTTTCAATACGGCTGGTGTTTCGCAAGGCCCCGTCACTTCACCATTGTCCGAAGCAAACAAATGGCAGGTTCGCCTGTTCGCATACGCCCCGCGAAGCCTTGCCCAGGAACTTCGCGCCAGCTACGCCCCCAGCAGCACCGGCCAGGAACTGGGCGCGACGAACTGGCAGATCGAGTTGCTGAAGTTTGAAGAGAACGTAATGGAGAAGGATCTGGCCAAGCTCCGCGAAACCTGGGATGACACTTTCAAAAAAGCGGAAATTTTCGCCAAGGAACAGCGAAGTGTCGATCAGAAAAAACAGCTGCTGGAAGCGGTGCGCATCCGCCTGGAACAGAAAACCATCGAACGAAAAGTGCCCGATTCAGCAGAGATTCTCTCCCGTGCAATCGTGCCGACCGCTCGGGCCAGAGATCGCCGGCTGTTTTTGTCGGCCCTTGCGTTATTCATCTCGGTCGCATCCGGATTCGGCGCGGCGTTCATGAAAGCCAAGGCCGACCCTCCCCTCGACCGGGCGAGTGAACTGGCCAGCTCGTGCGGAATATCGTTCCTCGGCTTGCTGCCGCGAGCGAGCTCCCGTCGAAACGGAACCGTGCTGAACGATCCGTTCCTCAATGAGGGCATCCGCATGATCCGCACCCCGCTGCTTCGGCGAATCGAGGAAATCCCCGGCAGCGTCGTGCTGATTACCAGTCCCGGCCCAGGAGAGGGCAAGACCACAGTCGCGGTAATGCTCGCCCAGAGCCTCGCCCGGTGCGGCAAGCGGGTGCTGCTGGTGGACGCTGATCTGCGTAATCCTTCTGTCTCGGCGCAACTGGGCATCTATGCTCGCGCCGGATTCATCGACGCTCTGAGCCGGGGCGAAGACGGTAGCGACTGGATCGTCACAACGGGCATCCCGAGGCTGAGCGTACTGCCGGGCGGAGCGACCGATCACAGCGTCGATCCGGAGTTTATCAGTAACGGACTTTTCTCATCTGCCATCAACAAATGGCGCAACGACTACGATGTCGTCCTGCTGGACAGCCCGCCCGTGCTGCCGGTCGCCGATGCACGGATCCTCGCTCGCCAAGCCGACGGAACGATTCTCGTCGCATGGGCGCAGCGAACGCGACGGGCCGACGCCATCGACGCCGTGTCGTACCTGACCTCGGCTGGGGCCAACATATGGGGAACGGTGCTGGTCGGCACGCGCCCACATCGCTACTACAAACGCGCGCACATGTACGAATACGCACCGAAAGAATAATCATGAGAAAAGCTGCGACATCTTCGGATCGAACTGTCTCGATGCTGCGCGCCATCGCACTGCGAGCATTGCGGAAAATGTTTCTTCCAGACTCGGGGCGATTCGTATTCCGTCTCCGTCGGAGTGAAAACGGCGTCAGGCCGGAAGGATTCAGCCGTCGCTACACCGCCATTGCCCTGATTGGCCTGGCCGGGCTGAAACCGAAAGAAAGCCGATGGGTGCTCCATGGCCAAGACCCGGGCGATGTGTGCGACAGACTGCTGGAAGACCTGAAAATCACGGAAGATATGGGCGAGGTAGCACTGACGCTCTGGGCAGCCAGGGCGTTAAAACGCCCCACGTGGCCACGCGCCCTGCACCGTTTGCTGTCCCTCCAGCCGCACGACGGCAAGTGGCGAACGGTCGAAATCGCATGGGCTTTGACCGCCCTGTGCTTGCCCGCCGCCGAGCCCGCCAATCGTCGAATGGCCGGTGCTATTGCCGGCAGGCTGCTGGCGTCGTTTGAAACGGCATCGGGGCTGTTCCCGCACTGGCCGGGCGGCGCGTGGCGACCTCGATTGCGAGGGCACGTCAGTTGCTTCGCCGATCAGGTGTACCCAATACTTGCGTTGTCATACTACAGCCGGGTGTGTGGACAGATCGAAGCGCTGTGGACCGCCAAGCGATGCGCCCGACAAATCTGCCGGCTGCAATCGCCGGAGGGACAGTGGGGGTGGCACTACGATGTGCGGTCGGGAAAGATCATCGAGCAGTATCCGGTCTACTCGGTCCATCAGGACAGCATGGCTCCCATGGCGCTGGAAGCCCTCGCCCAATCTGGCGGAGGCGATTACTCCGAGGCGATCCGGCGCGGCCTGGCCTGGCTGGAACACTCGCCTGAAATCAACGAGTCTCTGATCGATTCAAAAGCCGATTTGATCTGGCGGAAGGTCGCTCGACGCGAGCCGGGCAAGCTCGTTCGCGGCGTGCAGGCTGCCGTCAGTAGAATACACCCGACGTTGCGGGCGCCTGGGGTCGATTTCGCGTTTCGGCCGAATCGTATCGACTTTGAAACCCGCCCATATCACATGGGGTGGATTCTTCACGCATGGCGACAAGCCGAAGTTCAAATTGACGAGATAGACACCGCCGAGCCCTTTCAAGACGTTGCGATATTGCCGCAACATCGAATCACTGCCTGACTAACGAATGCTGACCTATCTAGCCTACTTCCTGGCCGCCGTCCTGGCGATCTACGCATGGGTGAATTGGTTCGACTCCCTGTGCGGGATGATCATCCTGATGGCGATCATCGACCACCCGTCCATGCCCTCGATGACAATGGGCGTGCAGGGGCTGAATCCGTGGAATTTGGTATTTCTCAACGTGTTCCTGTCCTGGTGGACGCATCGAAAAATGGAAGGGTTGAAATGGGACTTGTCCCAGAACGTCACCTTCATGCTCCTGGCGTACCTGGCCGTTTTTTTCGTGGCCTTCCTCCGGATGCTCTTCGATCGCGGCGCGCTGGAAAAATACGGCTACGGCCCAGTGGATCTGGTCAGCGAACACCTGATCAACACGCTCAAATGGGTGATTCCGGGGCTGTTGATCTTCGATGGCTGCCGGACTCGCAAGCGGCTGCGCAAAGTAGCAATAGCGATCTGCCTGATGTACCTGCTGATGGCGATTCAGGTCGTCAGATACATGCCCTGGAGCGCCCTGACCGGCGGCGGGAGCATGAAGATTCGAGAGCAACTCGTCGATGACATGGGGCTGGGGCCTGGACTGCTGGGCAAGGTGTTCGCCGGAGGCGCCTGGGCGGCGCTTGCCGTGACGATGCTGTTCAAAGGCAAAAAAATTCATTTACTGGTGCTGTACGGCACGTTCGCTGGGATCACACTGGCGCAGTTGTTCGTTGGCAGCCGGGCCGGGTTTGCCGCCTGGTTTGCCGTAGGCGGACTGATGTGCGTTCTCCGCTGGAAGCGATCGCTGCTGATCGCGCCAATCGTGCCGTTAATCCTTTTCTACATGTCACCGGCCGCATTCGATCGAATCACGATGGGTTTTGGCGGCAGCGACGTCACCGGTGAAAGTGAATACCTGATGACCTCCGGGCGGAACCTGATCTGGCCTCACGTAATCAAGAAGATCGGCCAGTCGCCCATGATCGGACACGGCAAAGAGGCAATGCGACGAACCGGCCTGACCAACAAGCTGTACAACACGGCCGGCGAAGGCGAAGCCGTCGCACACGCCCATAACGCATATCTGGACCTTTCGCTGGAAAGCGGCCTGGTGGGACTGACGGTGGTGATGATCTTCTTTGGGATGATGGTGTATTCGGCAGCGCAACTGTTCCGCATGCGCGACCCGATCAGCGCGTGTACGGGCGGGCTGGTTCTGGCGATCGTCGTCAGCCACCTGGTCGCCGGGCTGGGCAGCCAGTCGTTCTTCCCCAGGGAGGGCGACTTTGGAATGTGGTGCGTGATCGGGATGGGCCTGCGAGTGATGTGCGAACGGGCCAAGCTGGCCGCTCGCGCCACGGCCAGGCTCGCCGCTCGCAACCGGAGCTTTACCCCTCGCAGCCGCCGAGCGGTCCCAGCAAGAGAGTATTCCTCAGGCACATGATTGATACTTCCCAAAAACCAGACTTGGTGTACATCGCTTCGTCCAGTTATTCCGGATCGACCCTGCTGGCGATGTTGCTCAACGCGCATCCTGACATCAGCACCATCGGTGAGCTGAAAGGCTCGGTGAAAATCGACCCGGCCGAGTACTCTTGCTCCTGTGGCGAACTGCTATGCGATTGTAGCTTCTGGAAAAAGTTGATTTGCGAGTTGGACGATCGGAACGTTTCGTTCGATCTTGACGACTTCGGCACTCATTTTCGCGCGAACGGATCGGCGATTCATAACCGAATTCTACAGGCAAGCGTTCGCGGCCCGCGATTCGAATCCTGCAGACAATTGGCGATTCGCCTGCTGCCTTCGCTACGCAAACATTACGAACAGGTTCTAAGCAAGAATCGCTCCATCATCGAAGCTGTCCGCAGCCTGCAAAGCGGCGAGGTGTTTCTGGACTGCTCGAAAAATCCAATCCGCCTGCTCTATCTTCAGCAGGCTGGCTTGTGGCGAATAAAGGTTATTCACCTCATTCGCGACGGGCGGGGCGTGGCTTGTTCGCACCGCAAACACAACGGCGTTTCCATAAGCGAAGCATCGGCCGAGTGGCGATTGACTCACGAAGAATGTCGGCGAATGCGCACCCGATTCCATCCGGCTGACTGGCTGTCGATGAGGCACGAAGATCTCTGCCGCGACCCGGCTGCAACCATGAGGGGCGTTTATGAGTTTCTCCGGCTCGACCCGGGTCGGGGCACATTGGATTTCCGAACTGTCGAGCACCACATCCGCGGCAACGGAATGCGGCTGAACGGCTCGTCCACGATACGCCTGGATGAGCATTGGAAGACAGTGCTTACGCCAGCCGAACTCCGCGAGTTCGACGACGTCGCCGGGGAATTGAACCGGGCGCATGGATATGACTGATTCTATGGAACCTCTAAAAACACAAGCCGTAGCCGCCGACGAAGACCTGACCGGTCAAACGCACATGGTGCGAAATGTCCTGGCCAGTTGGGCCGGGTACATGGTCTTTATCGTCACCGGTTTTTTGCTGCCGAGGCTGATCGATCGCAACATCGGCGCGACCGCGCTGGGCGTATGGGACTTCGGCTGGGCGATGGTTCATTACTTCAGCCTGATGCAGTTGGGCGTGGTGGCGTCGGTCAATCGTTTTGTGGCGAAACATCGAGCGGTCGGCGACACGGACGGCGTGCGGGCAGTCGCCAGTTCCGCTTGCATACTGCTGATATTCGTCGCGCTGGTCGTGCTTGCGCTGACCGTGGCTGCAACCATCATCGCGCCGAGCCTGCTCAGCGAACAGCTGCAAGACTTCGTCGGCGACGCACGATGGGTCATCTTCATGCTCGGCGCTTCCCTGGCTGCACAAATGGGCTTCGCGGTGTTCGCGGGGATACTGTCCGGCTGCCACCGCTGGGTTATCAAAACCGTGATTCTCTCGGCCGGCCATCTGTTGACCATGACGGGTATGATTGTCGCCCTGCTGGCGGGATATGGGCTTCGGACAATGGCGACCATAACGTTGATCGGAGAAACCGTCAGCGGACTGGCGATGTGCATTGCAGCTTATCGCATCTATCCGGAGTTGCGCATTGGGCTGAAGCATTCAAGCCGGCGCCAAGCGCGACGAATGCTGGGTTTTGGCAGCAAGAATTTCGTGCTCAGCACATCACGCATGATCCTCAGCCAGACCGCAAGCGTTCTGATTGTCGTGTATCTCGGCCCGGCGTCGCTTGCGCTTTTCTCGCGTCCGTACAGCCTGGTGCGAAGCTCGTTGAGTTTGATCGTGCGACTGTCTCACGTGCTGACCCCAACGACCAGTTCGCTTCAGGCGACGGGGCGACACGAGGAGATTCAGGGCCTGCTGATCCGCTCGACCCGCTACAGCGCCTACATCGCCCTGCCGATCGTTCTGACATTGGTGATTCTCGGCGGGCCGATTCTCGTGTTCTGGATGGGTCCAGCCTACGGCGCGAAGAGTTCCGTGCTCGCGATCCTGGCGGTCGGTCATCTGTCGTTGATGATCGAGAGGCCGGCGCGAAACGTGCTTTCCGGCCTGAACGCACACGGCCGGCCCGCAATTGCCGGCGCCATTTCAACGCTCTGCGTCCTTCCGATGTTGATAGTCGCCCTGAAATATCTGGGCTGGGGACTGAACGGTGCGGCCCTTATGGTCACGGTGTCCGTTACGGCGGTTTACGGTATTTACGTGCCCATATGCGCCTGCCGGCAAACGAAGCTCTCCCTGCGTCGCTACGTCCGGCAGTCTTTGGCCGGTCCTGTGCTTTGTGCCCTCCCCTACGCACTGTGCCTTCTGTTGATTGATCGTTTCCTGGCCGATCGGCCTGCTACAGCCATTCTCGCTGCCGGAGTTGGGGGTGTGGTGGTTCTAGCGCCGCTGTATTGGCGCCAAGCCCTCCCGCCGTCGCTCAAGCGCAAACTGTCCGAAAAGTTCCTGCTGAAACTCGGCGCCAGAGTCAAGGCGCGGGCCTAAATAATGA
>SDBT01013966.1_pt1 | contig 12842 bp, 14 predicted proteins | sample 2277101 | NCBI WGS metagenome assembly SDBT01 (sample SAMN10404973, study PRJNA504765) | marine sediment metagenome | isolation source: marine sediment core GS10_PC15, 103 cmbsf | place: Arctic Ocean: Southern Knipovich Ridge | collected 2010 | reverse complement strand
GTACATGCTGAGGAGTAATATTCATCTTCAATTTAGCTTGAAATCTATTAAAGATGATTTTAGCTACATTGGTTGCTAATTGCTGAGAGATTATTGATTTTGTGAGCGATTTGAAGTAATCCTCAGATGGTTTAAGTGTACATTCTCCTACATCAGCTATAACTTGTCTGATTATTTCATCATTTTTCTGTAAATGGAGAACAGCATATTCAATCTTTTTGTTCATTGAGAATCTCTATCATAAATGACATTTTCTCCCAATTCAAATAGAACTCTGATCCCCGGATGCGGTGAATCAAGGCTTACGATAGAGCTAGATGAAGAATGGGGGGTTCTGTGCCCGAGGTGCAAAAACGGAAAGCTTGTAAAAGCTAAGCATAAGAAAGCGCAGATATAACCTTCGGACACGGTTAATAGAATTCAAAGAATAGAGCCTCTATAGTATCCTCTTTTAAGATATTACTTGGATGAGATAAAAAATATAGAAAAGCATTCTCTTCTCAATTTCCTCTTCTGTTAAAGAATCCACTAGTTAAAGAGCTGTAGTCTAAGAAAAAAATTATAAATGCCAATTACTACCTATAGGTAGTCGAAATGCATTCCAATAATCTGTTATCTATAGATTAACAATATTTAAAACTATCCAGATCGTCAGAAGTAACAAAATTTATGATGAGGGAAAATAAGAGCCTTTCTTAAAAAAAGAATTATGAAATTTGAAAACAAGATCTTGAAGTTGCCGGAGGGTAAATTCGAAACGGAAGTCCAGATATTTGAAAAAAAAGATAGAGAAACATTTTCTAAGATTTATTCCACTTGGAGAACTTTAAGTGAAATGCTGATGCCGATTAGATCAAGAGCAGTTAACCTTCCTGAGGGGCTTTCAGAAGGAGCGTTCTGCCTTGAAATGGATACTGTAAGAGTAATAAAGAATATTTCCGGGGCGAACACCTCTTTTGACTGCTACGCTTTTGATGATGATTCAAGAATTCAGGTCAAAGCCTGCAGTGTCATTCCAGACCTGACATCCTTCGGACCGAAATCTATTTGGGATAAAATCTATTTTTGTGATTTCTACAGAGAAGGAAAGTGGGATGGAACTTTTGACATATATCTGATTGATAATGAAGACGTATACAATCACGATGTGAAAGAGAATGAGACATTCAGAGAGCAGCAAAAACAGGGACGAAGACCAAGGTTCAGCATATATAGTGAAATCATCTGTGTTAAAGGTATCGAACCAATAAAAACCGGGGAAATATTTAAATAATCAAAATGCCGCATGAATCATCATCTATAAGCTACGATTTTACCGAAGAAGATTTTGAGAAAGCCTTCAGTTTTGCTGTAGATTATTACTTGGCAAAAAAACAACATACTGGCAGAACATCAGGTGAGCCTCGAGGCTTAGGAGCTATTCTAGATGCATTTACTATGGGAAAACTTGTTGAGATTGGCGTTCAAAGAATGCTTGAATTGGCAAACAAGGAAAAGAAAATCATTCTAGATTTTGAAATGAAGAGTCTAAGCGAAGTTGCTACTGAACCGGATATAATAGGAATAAAAGAGGCAGGACAAGAAAGATATCCAGCCCTTTTTATTGAGATAAAGAATACATCCCAAGGAGACCGATGGATAGGATTAACAGAAGAGCAGCTTTCCGCTATGAAAAAAGGAGGCGAGGGAAAGCAAATTTTTATTCTATACTCAAGTATTACTTCAACTCTCAATCAGGAAAATCCAAACTCTTTAGATTTTGTAGGCATGTATTTGAAGAGAATATCCAAGCATCCAATGTTTAAGGAATTCGCGTCTCTCAATGCAGTAGCTAATTTAGAGTTTATTATCTCTGCAGAAGAATTAGAAAAGTTTGGAACAAAATTCCCGTCAGGGGATCTTCTATACGAGACTGAATTATTCGAAGGCTCTGCTTCTTTAATGAGAAGAAGTGGGGAATTAAAAAGTGGAATTTCTCTCATGTCAACCCACCATTCCTTTGACGGAGAGATCAAAGTTCCCAGAAGGGATGGGACATATGATAATGAAAAAGGTGTCTTCTATGCAGATGGAAGTTTCAACTTGTATGTAAAACAAAATCCGGTGACAAAAACTCATTTTATTGAATGCTTAAAGGAGACATTGATTAAAAATGATGTTTTTGGAGAGTTTAATCTGGGAGGAAAGAAGACATATAGATTCAATATGGAAACCGTGGGAAGAGATCCCACTTTAAAGCGAAACAATATTTGGATTGCAAAAAGACGGGTGTATCAATTAATAAATTCCGGGAATATTCCGAATCCAGTGGAAGCCTTGAAATTCATCGCAAAAAATATTTGAATTTTCGTCCACACCTTTTGACTATTTATTGACTGTTCGCAATGATTTTCTTTAGGGCTCTATTAAAGTCTTTTTTCACTTCGTGCTCCCACACTTTAATCACTTTGTAGCCCTCAAATTTAAGCATTCTCGCATATTTCTTATCTCTTTTTGCGTTGCGATCAATTTTTGGTAGCCAGTAATCCTTTCGGCTTTTTGGCTCTTTATAGCATTTAGGACACTTATGCCAAAAACAACCGTGAAGGAAAACGACAACATTTGTATTTGTAAGAAGAATATCTGGCTTCCCTATTAATCGCGGATGCATTTTGTGCTTTATTTTATTTCCTTTTAGGTAATTATGGATTTTTACCTCTTGAACGGTCCATTTGCTTCTGATTCTCGACATGCATTTACTTCTCTGTTCTTTAGTTAGATTATCGACCATTTTATTTATTTAATTTTATGCGAAGCGGGAAAAAGCTATGATTTGATGAAATTATTATTAGATCTTTTTTGTAAATTCAAATACTCTATTCTTTTAGCAAATCCTGCGTTTTAATTCCAAGACTCTTTGCTATTTTATAGAGGTTTCGAACTCCGATATTTTTTTCCCCTCTCTCAATCTGACCAATATAGGCTCTATGCAGCCCAGCTTTGAAAGCTAGCTGCTCCTGCGACAAGTTCTTTTTCTTTCGATAACTTCTTATATTAAAGCCGACTTTCTTGTTTATATCGATCATACTTTAAACACTGACCTAATTGAACAATAATTAATTGCTATCGATAAGTCGACTACCTATAGGTAGCAGATATTGTTTGAATAGAGTATAATTAATAATGCTGATTTATTCATATCTTGTTTTGGATATAGGTTGATTTAATCTTCCTTAAAAGGCAAAATACACAAGGATTTAATAGCAGGAATTTTTAATTCAGAGAAAAAATGAGATTTAGGATTGCCTCACTTTTCAGCGGATGCGGAGGCCTCGATGAGGGTTTCCGAATGGCTGGAGACTATGAGGTTGTTTGGGCTAATGATATTTACCTTCCCTCCTGCAGGACTTTTGCAAAGAACTTCGGCTTAGAGCTTACTCAAAACCATAAAGCCTATCAGGGTTCTATTTATTCCGGAGATGTAGAAGCAGTGGATTTTTCAAACCTAGCGCCCCGAAATGAGATCGACGTTATAACCGGAGGACCGCCGTGCCAGGACTTCTCTATAATCAGAGGAGCCGAGAACAGAAAGGGAACTCGTGTAAAAAGGGGGAAACTTTATCTGCATTTTGTAAGAGCCTTAGTAACACTCCAGCCCAAATTTTTTCTATTCGAAAATGTAAAAGGATTAATCTCTGCAAACCGAGAAAGGGCTTTTCGCCAGATAAAAGAAGATTTCAGGGATCTAAATCTCCGCTGGTCCAGCATGTTGAAAAACCACAGCTTAGCAATAAACAATTTAAGAAGCACCGGCAGTCTTGAGAGCTACGAACTGCTTTTCAGCCATGTGGTTGACTTCTCTGTGCTGGGAGTCCCCCAGCAAAGAAAAAGAGTTATAATTATAGGAATCAGAAAAGATCTGGCTGGCAAATTAGATAATTTGAGTGATGTCATAAAAAATATTGAGAAAAAGCTTAGGGGATATAATGATATTCTATCCTCATTTCCTTTAACTTCTATTGAGTATCTCACTGGAAAAACCTTAAGCGAATTAGGCAACTACTACAAGGAAATAATTCAGCAGTTTGATGATATTGCTGGCACGATTGAATCAGATCGAAGCCTGCATTATTTTTCTGAGCTTCGAAAGAAAATAACTCTTGATATCTGGCGCGACTATTTCTCTGCACATAATCATCCGGCAACAGTCGATGAGGAAGATAAGAAGAAAAGGATAATAGAGAGACACAGTCAAATCTTGAAGGAATTGAGCTATTTCGGCAGACCGGCAGAAGAATTGAAGCTGGAAGATATGAGCAGTGATATTCTCCCGGAAAAAGATCATGTGAAAGAAAGAATGAGATTCATCCCCCCAGGCGAGAATCACGAATTCGTTAAGGGAACTCCTCATAATGTTATCGGTCTTATGAGCAATATATACAAGAGAATTCATCCTTTAAGACTTTCCCCTACGGTCATAGCAAGAGGAGGAGGAGGCACCTGGGGGTACCACTATCTTAGAAGCAGGCAGAGGTTGTCGAACAGAGAGAGAGCAAGGTTGCAGACATTTCCTGACACCTTTTTGTTTGAAGGAGGGACTTCTCAAGTTAGAAGGCAGATTGGCGAAGCTGTCCCGCCACTTGCCGGGAAAGTAATTGCTCTGATTATTAAGGATATCCTTAGCGGGAATTTATAACAAATAGATAAATATTTATCTCAGCTATGAATTGAGGATATAGCTGAGGCGAGTGGAAGCCAGTCTTCCCTGGGCTAACGAATAGAAAAAAACAGTAAAGCGAATTTATGCATCATTAAAAAAAAAGGTTAAGAGAGAAGGAAATTCTCAATTTGCTTCTTTTTGTATTTGATTAAAAAATTAAAAATTTTTTGCCTTATAACTAATTATTCTTTAAAAAGATTGCTGGCATAATAACAATTCTTTTTTGTGGAGGCAATATAAATGAAGAAAACTCTACTCAATGTTTTTATTTGTCTTGGAATGATTCTATTCGTTTGCTGCTCAAATCCTAATGAAAAAGCAAATAAACTTTTTGTCGAGGCTACTGTTCTTGTTGAAGAAGCACAAGAGAGTATTTATTATACGGATGCTTTAAAATTATACTACGAGGCATTAGAAAAATTGGAAAAAATAACTTCAAAATATCCTTCATCACAATTAGCTGTAAAAATTGCCCAAGACGAGGCTAAAATTAGATCTTATACCATCACAGAATTTAAAGAAATTGTGATCCCTCAAATGGAAATAAAAGCACATAGTGAAGAAAATCCTTTAGATTGTACGCTTTTGTTGGCTGAAACAATAGATCTAGCAAAATATAAAGCTCCTCGGTTGATTGAAATAGCTGGAAAATATGAAAAACCGGAACAAAAGCTCAAAGCCTCTATGATATTGAACAAAGCTTTTGAGGTATCCATGGCAATAGACAGCTTCTTCCTTAGAGACAATAATTATGCAAATATAGCTGAGAAGTATGCAAAAATCGGGCAATATGACCAAGCCTTTGAAGTAGTCGAGAAAATAGAAAGTGCTGATAGAAAGGCCGAAGAATTGGCAAAGCTTGCTGGAAAGTGTGCTGAGTTAGGACATATGGAAAAATCCATCAAAATTTTGTCCAAAGCACTTAAATTAACAGAAGAAATTCCAATGTACAATGTTTTATCAAAAGCCGGAGCTCTTGTAATTATCGCAGAAAATTACGGGGCCACAGGGGAAAAAGATAAAGCCTCTAAAATATTGAGCCAAGCTATTAAGGTAGCTCAGATAGAAGATAATGACTCTTTAAAATTTAATGTATTTATTGAGATAGCTGGAAAATATGAGAAAGTTGGACAAAAAGATAAGGCCTCTGAGGTATTGTCTAAAGCATTTGATATTACGAGAGCAATAAAGAAGGCCTATGAAAAGTTTGAAGCGTTGGTTAAGCTTGCCGGTATGTATACTGAATTAGGACAGGACGATAAAACTGATGAAATGTTGGAAAAGGCTCTTCAAGTGGCTAAAAGAGAAAAAGATTCCAATCTCAGATGCCGGATGTTGAATGAGCTTGCTAGAGAGTATACTGAGCTTGGACAGAATGATAAAACTAATAAAATATTGGCAGAAGCTCTTGAGCTGACTAAATCGATAAAGGATCCCGAGGCCGAGAAAAGTAGAATAGTAGGAATAGCTGAACAATATGGAAAAATTGGACAAGAAGATAAAGCTTCAGAGATATTGTTTGAAGTTCTTAAGGAAGTCAAGGAAATTGAGGAAGAATTTGTAAAAGATTTTTATATTGGGAGGATAGCACGTATATATATAGAAATTGGACAATATAACCAAGCCCTCAAGTTAATCGAGACAATGGAGAGTGCTTATGCTAAAGCCGAGTTGTTAGCTGAATTAGCCAGAAATTATGCAGAAATAAGACAAAGAGATAAAGCTTCGGAAATATTGTTTCAAGCTCTTAAGGTAGCCAATGCAATACCATTAGGCCCAGAGTTATTGCCAGTTCGAAAAACAATAGCACTAGTGAAAATAGCTGGTGAGTATTCTGAAATGGGAATAAACATTGACAATAAGGTAAAAACTATTTTGCATAAAATTATAAAAGAACTCGAGCAAAGAACGATTTATTAAATTCGAAAAAGTATCATAAAAAGTCAAATAAGCAGAAAACAAAACTTAGAAAGAAAGGCAATTGGAAGCCAAAGACCCTAAAGCCCTGGCTTCCCGAGGTTGAAAAAGATAGCCAGAGCGGGTGGCTGTTAACCACCATGTTGTAGGTTCGAGTCCTGCCCGAGGAGCCATAATCCCCCCTGGGATAAAAGTCCTCTCGTTTACTCACCATTAGGCAAAAGTAGGCAATAGTAAGCATTGCGTGTCACACCGACGTCACTGGTCTATCATGTGGAGAGAGGTCTCTCCCTTCTCATTTGACTTCACAGATACCTGAGAGTAAAATCTCCCCAAAACCAAAAGGGAGGTTTAGTAAAATGGAAAGAGATATTAATGACGTTCTTGTTTTTAGGGAGGACATCTCTCCGTTTCTTATTCACTTAACCAAACCAAATAAACTAGGAATATCTGCAAAACAAGTTCTAGAAAGAATCATTGGAAATAAAAGATTGATAGCTGGCGGAGAGCCGATTTTAGATTTTGATGTGGGTGAGTTACTTTTGATGATTCATGATATTAAACCAAAGTTTGTGGCTATAGGAGCAGACAGCAAAGGACATATGTTGGAGGAGCCAAGTTCTCGGAAGATAGGGGATTTAATAAAGGAGCTTAGGAAGATTACGGAGGTGAAATTAAAGAGTAACCTAAATAGATTATATAATGTTTAATAGGATGGCGGTGATGAACAAAAAAGATGCACCTGCCAAAGGTGGATACCCACAATCTTGGTTCCCATCATCAACCGCCCCTTTTGCTGACAATGCCGGGTTGGCATCGTTCCCGGCGTCGTCGCTGTCCATCATTTTAATAAGAGGAGGTGATAAAGAATGAAGAAGGTATGTGCGATTTTAGTTTTATGTTTGGCGATGATGGTTGCTTATGAACAGGTTTTGGCCCAAGTTGGGGACGTGGATAAAGAAAGGGAGTCGACTACAAAACTGGAATTGTTTCTTGCAGAGAAAGGGAAGTTAATCGTAAAGGATTTCTATACGTTGGGAAAGGTCGTTGGTAGCTATCAGACGTCAGTAAAACTTGATGCTGCAGTACTTTATACAGCAGGAGAGGAAGTAGAGAAAATTCGAGGGTTGCGCTTTACAGTTGAAGGAGGAGGGAGGCTTGACCGTTCGAGCATATCGTTTCTTGACCTTGAAGAAATTGAAGGTCTACTGAAGGCAGTCGATTATATGATTAGCTTAGCGAAGGAATGGGAAGCTGTACAAAAGGACTATACGGAGGTTGAGTTTTCTACTCAAGGCGATTTCAAGATAGGCTTTTATCAGAAAGGAATTAAGCAGAAAGCCTTTTTGTCGAGTGGTCGAATCGGAAGAGTAGTGGTACACTTCTCAAAAATGGAGAAGTTAAACTCTATAAAAGTTCTGGCTGATAAGGGTTTAGAGGTACTAAGTGAAAAATGATTTGATACGAAGGATGCCTAACGTCCTATCGTTTCTTAGATTCCTAGTAATAGGAGGTGATATGTGACAAAGAATGAAAGTTTAACGAACATATCTAATTAAAAGGAGGTAAGGTGACTGACGTCAACTATTTTCTTACTTCCCTTATTGCCTCATGAGAGAGACGGATTGCATTAACAGATTTTCTCAGCAAGTGGAAAAAGCGATAAGAGAGGATAGTAGCGCATTGAGGAGCGATTGAGTCAGTGCGCATAATATCTACAGAAAGAGAGAAAATTACTTAGGTCTTTTTCCAGTGCTTATAATTTCAATTCCTTTTCGGCTAATTTTTGCCTGGGTTTGGTATGATACTTTCTCAATGTTTTTGTAATAAATATTCAACATTAATTCAAGGTCAGAATCTCTTTCATCTAATGCCTTAGGAGTGAAGCTAGTCGGTGGAGCAGCTCGTATTAAACGCTCTCCCAACGCAGTTGTGCCTTCGCCTTTAGGCTTTAAACCTTTTTGTTCATCAGATTCGATTAGACCCCATTTCTTAAAATGAAGTATAAATGCTTCGGCATCAAAAGGTTCAGTTTTCACATCGAGTGCAGGACTATGCCCGATATTCTTATAAATTAAACGCTGTGATAAACCTGCACTATCTTCAAAAACACTAATGATAATGAAAGGTCTTTGACTTAACTCTGTTTGCCTAGTAGTCTCCTGTCTTAATTTATATGTCTGATAAGTATAGATTGAGATTACAATTAACGTGCCGAGCAAAAATACAGTGGTGATAATATCTAGAATAGTTGAAAGGCACACGATTAACCTCCCTTTTATTAGGATATGTGTCTATTGTACAGAAATCCGTTAGAAAACAAAAGCCTCCGAACCCACCTTGACTTCACGGACACCTGGAAGTAAAATTACTCCAAAACCAAAAGGGAGCTTCCCAATGGATGAGAATTATTTCAAGAATGTGTTTTTGGAGAAAGAGCAAAAAGAATTGTTATGTATAATTGTGGAGGCGGCACGAAATGTGCCTAGTGAGAACCGACAGGAATTTTCAATAGTGCGAAATGATGTTGAAGAATTCTTACAACATTCTGGATTGCCTGAAGGAGAAATAAAGTTCTTTTTCCCAGACCTACAAACTTTAATGGGAGAAGGGCTCCTTCAAATGACAGGCAAAGGTCAGCATGGAATTTCAAGAATCGCTGTTCCTCCAAGAGGATTTCGCTTCTATAGATATTTGAAGAAGCAATCTGGAGAGCCTGTTGAACACATCGAGGAAGCCGTTCGTAGATATATTGATTCTCATGATTTTCAGAAGGAGTATCCGAAAGCATACGAAAAATGGGCAGAAACCGAAAACTTACTCTGGAAGACTGATACATCGAAGCAGCTAACAACAATCGGACATAAGTGCCGCGAAACGGTTCAAGAATTTATGGATATTCTTTATACTCAGATAAAAGCGCCAGCAGAACAAATACCGAAAGTGTCTACAAAAAAACGGCTGAAAAAAATAATTGAAGTTAAATCTAAACAACTTAGCGAGAAAGAAAGAAAATTCCTTGATGTGCTCCATGATTACTGGGATGTTGTAAATGACCTCATACAAAAACAGGAACATGGAGCACAAAGAGAAAAAGTTCAATTAGTATGGAAAGATGCAAGGAGAGTAGTGTTTCAGACGATGATGTTCATGTTTGAGGTGAGTCAATCTTTGAAATTACAATCCTATTAGAGACAGTAGCACCACCAAAGCGATGGCGAAGACCAGGACACAGCGGAAAATAGAGAAAAAGTGAAACAAAGGGGAAGCAAAGTTTGAGGCGAGTGGAAGCCAAAGACCCTTGAGCCCTGGCTTCCCTGGATTGAAAAAGACAGCTGAGCTGAAGAAGCACCTCGTAGGATAGACGAATGAGGGGGAGAGAAATTCTCACAAAAGAGGGATCCGCTTAGAGTGGAAATGAGGGCTTTTAACAGAAGTCCAGGCAATAATATCTTGACACCTGATAACTTATTTAATAAATTGGAATCGCCTTAAAGCAAAACAGCAAAAAGGAAAAATTAGATTGTTCCTACTCAACAAGAAGCTATTTCTTTCTCCAACAATTACAACATCAATTTCAATAAATGAGGCAGATATATGCCTTAAAAATTGAAAAAAGGAAGTGATGCCGAAGGGGAAAAAAGAATATAAAAGATAGAACAATCTAAAAAGGAGCACATTATGAAAAGATTCCGTAATTTAAAAATTTTTGTATTGGTGGCGTTCCTGACTTTTGCTCTGGTTTTTATTGGTGTTGATTTTATTGAAAGCCAAGTAAAAACACAGGGCAAACCGGATAAACCGGATAAACCGGGTCTACCCGATCCAGAATGGATAGAATTCTGGGGGGAGGATTTAAACGGTGGTCAGGAAGTTATAGGCTGCTGTCCTAATGCCGGTCCATGGCCGGAGTATACGATGACCCTGCTATTTGATGTGAGCGAAGTCTTAACAGCCGGCACTTATGATGGTCAACTGTTTATTAACTATTATGGCGCCGGGCGAAACCAAAAATATAAGGTTCAATTTTGGAATAATGAGATTGGTCTTTTTATTGAAATAATCGGCGGCGTTATCGACCACGATAGAAAGAATAAAATCCTCACGGTGACTTTCACGGATGAAGAGTGCGTGGACGGATGGACGGGTGACCATATCGCGTATGTAACTTTTACGCTAGTAAGACGTGCATACTGACCTCCCGAATCTAAAGAAGACAGCAGAGCGAATTTAGCGCCTCATTATAGAGGGCGAATAGGAGAGGGGAAATTCTCAATTGTCAGGAAGAAAACCATTGTTGGAAAATCATCAATTCTCCTTGACATCTTCATTCGTCATTATGTATGATTTTCATCGATGGGAGAAAGAAACCATCATTACAATTCTTTCACTGTGGCTGCTTCAGTTGAAGCAGGAACGTCGATTACTCTGTTTCATCATTCAAAATGAAAAATTACACGCCTGAAAAACTTCTTGGGTCTTTGAACGATGTCGAGACCCGGAACGCTCCAAAAGAGCTTTTTGTATCCGGTGATGTTTCGCTCATCGATGGCCCTCCCCGCGTTGCGGTGATAGGAACCCGGCAACCTTCAGATAAGGGAGCAGCAAGAGCGATTCGATTGGCAAGTGAGCTCGTCAAATCTAAAGCAATTGTTGTCAGTGGGCTTGCCGAAGGAATCGATACTATTGCTCATCGCACCGCAATTGAGAAAGGCGGCCGTACGATCGCTGTTTTAGGGACCCCCCTTGACAAAGTCTATCCAAAGAAAAATTACGACCTCCAACAGGAGATCATGCAAAAACATCTTGCTATATCGCAATTTCCTGTTGGTTATCCGATCCAACCTAAAAACTTTCCGATGCGAAATCGAACAATGGCTCTTATCAGCCATGCTTCTGTTATTATCGAGGCTGGAGAGGGCAGTGGGACTCATTCGCAAGGTTGGGAAACACTGCGATTGGGCAAGCCTCTTTTCATCCTCCAATCAGTGGTTAACAACAAGTTTTTGAAATGGCCGCAAAAAATGATCGAATACGGAGCGATACCACTTTCTGATTCGGACATACTCCTGGAAAATCTGCCAATCTCAGATAATTCCGATGATCGACATGTTGCTCTCTGACCTTGAGTTTGGTTCTTATCTTACCTATTCACCTCGCGGCGAAACCGAAGCAATCCTCAAATCGCGAAGATTAAGAGATAATCTCAAGGGCGATAAAAACGTTAGCAGCCCACCGCAAACAACGACTCGCTATCTAGTCGATATCCTTGCTCAGCGGATCACCCAGACACCGCTTCAAGGGTTTCTAGGATCTGATGTTTCGCTCGTCCCTGTTCCTAAGAGCTCCCTACTGTTGCCTGGAAGCTTGTGGGTTCCTCAACGAATCGCTGATGCCCTGGTTGAAGTCGGGCTAGGAAATGGAGTTTTTCCGATCCTTGAACGAAGAAGATTCGTGCCGAAAGCAGCTTTCTCTGTGCCAGAACACCGTCCGAAAGCAATAGACCATTACGAGACAATCGGCGTGCATCTTCAGCTTGAACCCATGGAACGGATTGTGCTAGTTGATGATATCATTACAAGAGGGGCAACCATGCTAGGGGCAGCTAGCCGACTTGCAGAAGCTTATCCTGAAGCAGAAATCCGAGCTTTTGCCATGGTTCGAACGATGAGTAGATCAGAAGCGTTCGTTAAGATTGAAGATCCTTGCTTGGGACATATACGACTCAGGGGAGATCAGACCTTCCGCGACCCTTAAAATCAATAATTGTTTGACATATTTCTTGGCCGATTTTCACAACAACGATACACACGCTGAGCAGAACAATGTTAGCGACAAAAAAAGAATTGCAATGATGCTAAAGGAATTGAATCTGTTCATGCGGAAATATGGGGGCGGAGCAACATAGCCCATAGGCATAGGGAAGATCGAGATCATCGCTCTCAGGCAATCTGAGAGCCTGAAAAATTTTTTAACGGGGGGTGAATTATGAAAGTTAGAATTTTTATCCTAACATTTATCTGTTTGTTTTTTTATTTCTGTTCGTCAAATTGCGATAGCGAAATGGACGATATAGAGGGCACGTATGGCAAGGCAGAGGAAACTAGCTCTTATTCATCAGAGGGCTATCATTCCGAAACTTGGTGGTACTGGTCAAAAGGTGTCAGTTATACTTTCACATGGGGATCGAGCATTGAAGGCGATTGCGATATGTCAACCTATACGT
>SDBT01013965.1_pt1 | contig 12842 bp, 13 predicted proteins | sample 2277101 | NCBI WGS metagenome assembly SDBT01 (sample SAMN10404973, study PRJNA504765) | marine sediment metagenome | isolation source: marine sediment core GS10_PC15, 103 cmbsf | place: Arctic Ocean: Southern Knipovich Ridge | collected 2010 | reverse complement strand
TTTTATATATGTAATAACAGCTGGAACACATCCTTGGATATAATGGGTAACTGCGAGTATGTCTTTCATATTTGGGGCATTAATAGGTAGAAATATGGTTAGGGAAAAAATTGGTTATAAATAAAATTATTTTTTTCATATATTAAGATGGCTATAAAGTGGGTAATTTTTGATGCTATGGGTGTCATTTATGAAGTAGCTGATGATGTAAGTGACTTATTAGTCCCATTTTTGCGCTCAAAAAATTATAATAAACCAGTTAGATTCATTGTTAAAGAATACATACGAGCAAGTTTAGGGCAAATTACTTCATTAGAGTTTTGGACCGCTTTAGGATACAACAACAATACCCAGAAATTGAAAAAGAGTTCTTAGATAATTGGTATACCTTAGATCCTGAATTTATAGATGTTGCGAAAGAATTGACGGTAAAATATAAATTATCAATGCTATCCAACGATATAAAAGATTGGTCTAACTCATTACGAAAAAATTTTGAGATCAATAGTTTTTTTGATATCAACGTTATTAGTGGAGATGTGGGATATCGCAAACCAGATAAAAAGATAAATGAAATTCTATTACACAACATAGATTCCACTGCTGAGAATTGCGTATTTATTGATGACAAATTAGAAAATCTTCAAGTTGCATCGGAATTAGGGATTAACACCATTAGGTTTGTAAGAAAGGAGTCCAAAGTTGAATTTTGTTCCGAATTCGAAATAAGTAGTTTTAAAGAATTAATACCAGTAGTTGAAAACTTTTATTAAACTAAAAGGGTAAAAGATCCTATTTCTAATTACTCCTTATTCTTTTTTCTCAATTATTTAGATATAATCTTCTTTCAGATATAATCATCTTTATATATGATAAAATCATATAATATCATATGGTAATATCTGATTCAAGTCCATTAATACATCTAACCAGATTAGGAAAGATAAATTACTACTTTAAATTGGTGAAATATATAAACATCCCTAAAGCAGTATTCGATGAGGTCGTGGTAAAAGGAAAATTAATGAATTATTCAGAAGCTTTTACCATTGAAAGTTTTATTAAAGAAGAGAAAATTATAGTCACTAATTTAAATTCATTTGATGAATCATTTTATCCTCCACTAGGTAGGGGGGAACTAGAAGCACTTGAATTAGCTAAACAGAAAAATGAATTGTTATTAATTGATGAAAAAAAAGCTCGAAATTTAGCTCAAATCCTTCAGATTAAACATCAAACAACTTTAGCAACTATTTTTGAGCTTTTAATTTCACAGAATATTGATTTTTCCGAATATAAATCAAACTTAAAAAACTTTGCAGAAAATAGTTGGATTTCTGCTGATGTTTTCCAAGAATATATTGAGAAAGGTGAGGATTATGGGAGATAAAATATCTATCATATTACCAGATGATTTAAAAAAAGAAATTGATAAATTGAAAGAATTATATAAAGAGGACCAATCCTCGTATATAAGAAAGTTATTATGGAAAAGCGTTGCTCAAGAAAAATTTGATTATGCTTTAAAGCAGTATCTTGACGATAAAATATCTTTAGGAAAAGCTGCTGAGATTGCGGGGATTTCTATCTGGGAAATGTTGGATGAGTTAAAAAAAAAGAATATCACATTAAAATATAAAATTTCGGAAGCAGAATTAGAAATTGAAAAGATATTAAAAAAATATAAAAAAATAAAATAAAAATAGATTATGTTCCTTCTTCATAGCCGTGGATGTAGCTGTATTGCTCCTCAGTTAATTTATCGAAATTTTAGAGATCTGTGTGAAATTTAATCCTATATATATTGAAACGAGATATCCAGATGTCCCGACATCATATAATAAAGAGGATATTAAAGAATTAATAAAGGATACTGAAAAGGTGTTAAAATGGATAAAAACGAACTTATAATAATATTAAAAGAGTTTAAACAACAGATTATTAAAAAATATGGAGTAAAAAAGATCATATTGTTCGGGAGTTATTCCAAAGATATACCAAGTGAAGAGAGTGATGTAGATTTAATAATCGTAGGAGATTTTGAAGATAAAGGTAATCTAAAACGGGCACCTATTTTTTATAAAGAATGGCATTTAGTTCAAAATATTGATTTACCCGTTGATATCATCTGTTATACATCCGAAGAATTTGACAGTCTTAAAACTCAGATAACCATTGTAAAGGAAGCAGTTGAAGAAGGAATGGAAATTTAATGTTAAAGATTAATCTAATTCTTACTGATGAGTATTCTCTTTTAATTTATTTCGATTTTTTTTTTTGAAATTCCTATAATTTCCCTCTCCTCCTTCACCACTGATAAATTTTGGTAAAAAGAATTTTGCTCGAATAGAATCCATAAATAAATTTTCTATGTACAGTCCCTTAGGATCTAACTCCTTATAGAAATGAGCCAATTTTTCAGGTAGTTCAAAGAAATCGATATAGATATTTTTCCCCGCAGCTTGAATTTTTTTATACACAGTCATCCAAGCATCACTGCATCTAAGCTCTCCCCCAGCCCCTGGTACCCATTGGATTCCGTTAATAGAATCAATAGCTAATATATCATCTATATGATTAAGGGCATCGGGCCCATCTAAATGATAAAAGGCGTAATCCATATGTTCTGCTTGTGTTATTATATCGTCCAATGCAAAACGTTTAAACCATTTCGGAGAGAGAAACGCACTAAAATCGCATTGAATGGGATACCAGCGTTTTTGATTCCAAAGAGGCATCCAACTATTGAATCCATCTACGTACTGCTCAACTTTATCTTGAATATCATCATAAAGTTTTAATAATTTTTCGAGAATTATAGTTCGACAAGCGTCAATTTTACCTGGATTTCGTTTCATTGTGAGTATGATATTTTTAGGTCCTAAAAAGGAAGATAAAATATCTAAAACTCCACCAATATCTGTAATAGCGACGCAGTAATCATCTTTCGCTCGCTTAGCGGCAGCTTCTGTAGTCCTAATTAATCTTGAATACCATGGATTATTCATGTTAAATTCAGCACTTTCAAGTAAAGAAACGATTTCATCAACAGGAGTGGGCCTATTAAACCAGACAGTTCGAGACATATATTGAGGTTCTACTCCAAAAATCGCTGCTGCAATGCCCGGACCATAGTTTGGAAAATATCTAGGAATGTTTTCACCTCCAAAATGCCAACTTTTTGATGCAATTTCAAAATTATCTAAATCTGTTTCCACTTTATCCCAATTTTGATTTTGTGCAAGATATATCGGATCAAAAAATTCCATAATGTCAGGGAAATCTTCGCCTAATCGAGGATAATAATAGGAAATGCAAGGTCTGTCAATGATCTCATGATCCCACCATGCCTTCATTCGCTCCTTAGCTTCATCAATATCTTCCTTAAACCTACTCATGATATTTTTTTCAAATCATTCCATTGTTATTACTTACGTTTTTACTCAAAAAATATTAAGATTTTCTATTTCTAAGATTAAAATTTATTTTTTTATTTACGAGCCGTATGATTTATATACGTATCGTCATTAATTTATCTATGAGCCGTATAACGAATAAGGATAAAATTTTAAAGATCTTAAATCAGAGTGTACAAGAACTCAGTGTTTCACAGTTGGCTAATTTAACTGATATTGATGTAAAAAATATTGGGCGCTATTTAAAAGAGCTAGAAAATGAAAAAATAATTACGATTCGTAAAGAGCAGGATGGTAAAATTAGGACTAAATATGTGTCATTAAAAAACCCTCTATATGAGGCAGATACTTCAAAATTAAGTAAAGAAATGCATTTGTTTGATATGGAACAGTTTATTTCAGATAAAGTTTCATCTGAGGAAGTGGCAATTCTAGACAATAATTCTGAATGGTTAGGAATTCCGAAAGGTCATTTGATGGAGTGTGCAGGTTTTTCTTTTACAATGGAGATTATTGAGCGATATAATCTCAATAAGAATTCTAATTCAAAAGTGATAATATTCTGTGGAACTGGAAATAATGGAGGAGATGGTTTTGTTATTGCGCGACATTTATCTTCTTTCGGTATACGCTCAATTGTAGTATTATTAGGAAATCCCAGTAATATAAGGACTCAAGAAGCAAAACAAAATTGGGATATTATTTCAAATAATCTTAATTACTTAATTCAAATTAAACTTATCAAAGATTCTACTGATATTGAACAGCTTGGTACGACATTAGATGAGAGCAATGGAATTAATATAATAGTTGATGGATTATTAGGAACGGGTATAAAAGGAAATATAAGAGAACCCATATCTACTGCTATTGATTTTATAAATAACATAAAAAAGATAAAAAAAATCCCGATAATTTCAATAGATGTACCTTCTGGATTAGATCCAAATACCGGGACTGTAGCACATAAAGCTATCAAATCTGATTTAGTAATAACTTTTCACCGTAATAAGAAAGGTTTGGCAAGCGATAGCGAATATGTAAAAGAAATCTGCGTAAAATCAATAGGAATACCTTGGGAAGCAAGTTTGTTTGTTGGAAGGGGTGATCTGATCCCTACTTTAAAAGTCAGAAAGATTGACAACTATAAAGGTGAATTCGGAAAAATATTAGTTATAGGAGGTTCTAAAAACTATTCAGGAGCTCCAGCATACTCAGCTTTAACAGGAATTCATTTTGGTTGTGATTTAGTTATAACTTATGTACCTCAAGTGGTTGGAGATGTCATTAGGAATTATTCGCCTAATATGATTGTAAGAACTAGTCCAGGCGATTGGCTTAATCTTGAAGCATTAAAAGAAATTAAATATTTAGCCAATTGGTCAAATTCAATTCTTATAGGACCCGGTTTAGGAGAAGAAAAAGAAACTGAAGATCTATTAATAGAACTATTAAAATATTTAAACGAAAATAATAAAGCTTATGTTCTGGATGCTGATGCATTAAAACTTGTGAAGAATCATCTAGATTTAATTCAGAGTCAAAAAGTTATTTTAACTCCTCATAAGACAGAACTTAAAATTATGACAAATGTTGAATTACCACCATATAATAATATTGAAGAAAGAGGAAAAATAGTATATGATTTAGCAAGGGAGCTAGATGTGACGTTATTAGTTAAAGGTCCATACGATTTCATAAGTAATGGAGAACAGTTGAAAATTAATAGAACTGGATGCCCAGAAATGTCTATGGGAGGTACGGGAGATGTGTTAGCAGGACTTTGCGCATGCTTTCTTACTACTAATAACAATCCTTTTCATTCGGCTTGTTCAAGTGCTTTTTTTAATGGTTTTTTAGGCGAATTTTGTAAAAAAACTATTGGCCCGCGATTTACAACAACGGATATGATTGAGCACATTAATAACGCAATTATTGAGTTGTTAAAGATTTAGGAGAATTTTTTTTTAAATACAAAAAAATTGTAATTGCTAGTTTGAGAACGAACAATTCCCATTTAACATAGATTTAAATGAATTAATTTTATTTTAGAGTTAAGAGTAACATTATTTGAACATTCTTTAATTACAGATTCTGGTTAGAAAATAACCAATAATATTTGAAATTGTGATTGTAAAGTGTCCTTAGAGAGTAGATTAAATTTTGAAAAAACAGTTTCACTGATTTCTTCCCGATTTGTTGGAAAAATTAATATTGAAGAAGTAATCAATGCCTCTATACAAGATATGGGAATTCTATCAAGAGCAAATCGTGTTTCACTTTTTCTTTTTAATCAAGAAAAATCTATTTTAAAAGAGACGAATAAATGGACTGATCAGCAATCTGATTCCAAATTTGAAAAATTTCAAGCATTACCTATTGATACAATTTATTGGTGGATTTCACAGGTTAAAGATTTAAACCGTATTCATATTAGGGATGTTTCAGATCTACCTCCTGAAGCGAAAGCTACGAAGGATTTAATGGAATATTATGGTATCAAATGTTTTTTAGGATTACCTGTAAGAATTGACACTGAATTGATTGGTTTTATATGTTTTAGTAAAATCCATGAAAAGATATCTTGGAAAGGTAAAGATTTTACAATATTACGGATATTTGCTGAACTCCTAGAAAGTTCAATGGAACGATTACAAGCAGAAAAATCATTGAGAAAGAGTAGAGAACTTTTAAGAGCTACGTTTGAAGCCACAGCTGATGGAATAATAGCTATAAATAAGAAAGGAAAAGTGTCCCAAATTAATGCTAGATTTGCCTATATGTGGCAAATCCCAGACGATATCATTGAGAAAAAGGATTTTAAAACGATTATCGCTTTTATTGTTGATCAACTGAAGGATCCAGAATCTTTTTTAGCAAAGCTAGAAAATATGCAAGAAACTTCAGAAGACGCTTATGACATGATTTTTTTTAAAGATGGTAGAGTGTTCGAAGAATATTCTTGCCCTATGTTCAGCGAAGGTGAAAAAGTGGGACGTGTATGGAGCTTTAAGGATATTTCCGAACATCAGCATGCTGAAAAAGCATTAAAAGAATCGGAAAAGAAATATCGTCAGGCATATGAGAGAGCAGAATTCTTTAAAGATATATTCACACATGACATGAGTAACATTTTTCATAACATCTTATCAACAGCAGAATTACATTCATTATTACAAGATTATCCTAGTAATAGTGAAGATTTATCAAAATTTTATGAGATTTCAAAAAACCAATTACAACGAGGAGTAAAATTAATAAATAATATTCGAAAACTATCAGAACTTGAGGAATCAGATATCATGTTAGATACAGTTGAAATCCATAAAATCTTAGATGAAGCTATAGTGTTTGCCAATAAAAGTAGCACTGGAAAAGATTTAAATATAGAAATCAAGAATCAAAAAGCCAAGGAACATTTTGTACTCGCTAACGAATTTTTATTAGATGTATTCGAAAATCTCTTACACAATGCCATAAAATATAACGAAAATCCCACGATAAATGTTAAGATTCTTATCTCAAGAGTAGTTGAGGATAAGAAAAACTATCTTAAAATGGAATTTAAGGATAACGGAATTGGTATATCTGACGATAGAAAGGAGATAATATTCCAAAAGGGACATAAAATAGATAGAAATGTTAGAGGGATGGGTATTGGTTTATCTCTAGTGAAAAAAATTATCGAAAGCTACAATGGTGAAATTTGGGTTGAAAATAGAATCCCAAATGATAAGTCTCAAGGAAGCAATTTTATTATGTTAATTCCAGAAGCTATATAATTGAATCCAATAATAATTCAATCTTAAACTTATTAAATGAGCAATAGAGGCAATTTTTAGGCATAAGAATTTGTGTATCAAAAAAAAAAATTATTTGAAAACCATTGCTATACTAAATTAAAACATATATAAATATCATAAGTCTATAATATTATTGTGATATTTGTTATAAAAAAAATAAAGTTGAGGTAAATTTTCTCTTGGGTACTCAGGTATTTAGAATTGAAAATGACGGCAACACCACCGAACTTACTACAGATGGTCCAATTAAAAGCGTTCTTAAAACAGATCAAAGTTATGTAATTGTTGCTGACGAAGTTAGAAAAGTTTTTCTCTGGAAGGGGATTTCAAGCTCTGTTAGGTCTAAATTCATTGGAGCAAAAAGAAGCCAAGAAATCCGAGGTCAAGTAGGCATGAATTTCGCTGTTGTGCCCCTCGACGAAGCTGAGGAGACTGCTGAATTTCTAGGGATTGTAGGAGGGAAAACTGAAGCGGGAATTGCTCAGGAAATTAGAGAAGAGAAAACTCCTGCTCCTAGTGGACACCCTTTAAGACAAAAGGCCATATTTGCAGCTCCTGAACCAGCGGTAGGGATGAATATTGCAGGAAGTAAATCTCGCGCACCCCAAAACACAGGACCGTTATATACCGGTCAAGATACCACGCTACTATATCAAGATGACCAACAGATCAATTTCGACCAGATCATGCATAAATTAGAAGAGATAAAGATTCCCGATGGTTATGAAAGGGAGCTTATCATTATTGGAAACCATGCATACAGCGTAGTGGAAAAAGTCCAGACATTCCTAGGAAAAAAACAAGTTGAGAGAGTAATGGAAAAAGTTGGCGATATACCTAATGGAATTTTTTTTGCTCAAGGGTATAGTCCACGAGTTCTTTCTGAGGAGGGGAAAATTATCGCTATTGAATTTTTAAAAAGAATTGGAAAAGGAGCAGCTCCCACTGAGTTTAAAGATAAAAAGCAGATCCTTAAAGACCAAATCAAGAGTCAATTAGGGAGTAAATAGCTTACAACTAATTTTATAACTTTTTAATAAATTTCTATTTATTCAACTAATTTTATAACTTTTTAATTGAATCCCTAAATTTAAAAAAATCAAACCGTTTATAATAATAATAATCAAAATAATTTGGTTATAAAAATTAAAGAGATAAAAGGGTAATATGGTTAACTTAACATCAGAAGAAGCTCAGAATCTTTCGAACTTCTTAGGAAATATAACAGAACATACAGAATTAGAAGCACTGGCATTAGTTACAAATGAAGGATTACAACTAGCCTTTTCCTGTATCCCCGAATATGATATTAATCCGGATTTATTTTCCAGCTTGAGTGCAGTAGTGATGAAAAGTGGTTCAGATGCAATTAACACGATGGGTTATACCAACATGCTGGAGGTTGTTTTAAGAGGTAGGGACGCGTTTATAATCCTTAGTGCTGCTGGTAGATTCTTCCTAATGGGCGCATCCAGATCGATTAGCGATTTGGGAAAAATCGTTTCCGTATTCCGTTATTACTCATCAGAGATTCAAAAGCGATACCCTGAAATGTGAATCAATACCCTTGGTAGATTAGTTTTTTTCTATATCATCCGATGATTTGTTTGTTCATATAAAGTATAACTTCTTTTCTAAAAATGGATTAAACATACTACTATTATTGTTTATACCATTTAATATAGAAAACAATTGGATCATAAGAAATTAAAAGATATATAAACACTAAATATATTAATAATTATAGTGAATTTTTCGTTAATCAAAATTTATAATCAAAATAAACTTTTTATTTTTTACTAATTATATATTCAAAAGAAATACCAATTTGACAAGAAATGACAGAAATTAAGATTTTTGTTGATGTTAAGGACGATACTGAAAATAAAGTCACGATAAGTCCAATTAATGCGGAGAAACTAAAGGTTACCACTGGTTCTTCTGTTGAGGTTTATAATCCAGACAATGGCCAGAGAGCAATTGCAGAAGTAGAGGTTTCTGATATAGCTTTAGATTTCGCGGGTCAAATATCGAAAAACATTACAACTTCATTAGAATTTGTGGGAATTGAATTAGTTTTAAGACCAAGTACTGAAGAAATACCAGAAAGTAAACCACAACAACCTATTCCAGAAGAAGAAACTACAGCACCCCCTCCAGACACTACGGCACCTAAACCAAGTTTAGAACCACCAAAACCACACCTTCCGGGAGTTTCTCCCAAATCCGTCTCTGAGCCAGAATTATCCCCACCACCTCAATTAACACCTGCACCTCAACCAACAACTGCACCCCAACCAACACCTGCACCTCAACCAACACCTGCACCTCAACCAACAACTGCACCTCAACCAACACCTGCACCGCCCCCATTTACTTCTGCACCTGAACCAATGCCTGCACTTCAACCAGCACCTGCACCACCCCCATTTACTTCTGCACCTCAACCAACACCTGCACCTCAACCAACACCTGCACCTCAATTAACACCGCCACCTCAATTAACACCACCACCTCAACTAACACCACCACCTCAACCAACAACTGCACCTCACTTAACACCTCCATCACAATCATTTCCTTCATCGCAACCCATTTCAGCAGCTCAACCAACTATCACAGCACCAATAGATCCTTATCCTAACAAAATAGATGTAAATACATTACAAAGCGAAAAAAATGGTATAGCTCTCATACCAATTGTAGATGATAGTATAGAAGGAGGTAGAGTGCAGTTAAGCATGAATTCTCTTAACCATTTAGGCCTTGGACCTGGTATGTTAGCTGCCTGGGAAGACCCTTTAACACGGGCAATGGGTTCAGCAAGAGTTGATGTTGCATCGATAGGTGATACGGAGATTAAGATGAGCAAAGATACAAAAGAAGACACATATATTCAAGCAGAAAGAATTGTGGTATATTCTACAGAACCCCCTATTCAACAAGCTTCAGAAATAATGTTAGAAGTTCAAGCACAACCAAATCTAATGGGATATTGTCAAGTAGGACCAAGATCCCAACACACAATTTCAATTCAGAATGAAGATGTCTTAGCATTTGAAGACGAGCTTACTGGAGCTATAGGAGCAGGAAAAGTACATATATTAGAAACTGTTCCAAATAATGTAATAATTATTGATAGCGAAATACTGGAAGCTTCTGGTATAGGAAGTTTTGAGGTTAAAGTATCTAAGAATCAAAGACCTGTTATTCCCCTTCAAAATGTCTCATTAGGAATTTCTCCGATATCTGGAGAAAATATGTGGGAAATTATAAGTATTGCAAGAGAAAAGGTTGAGGATTTAAAAGATTGGATAAAAAATTATATTATTTTTAAGGGTATTAAATTAAGATGGAATGCGGTAAATATATCATGTTCCATTATTGATTGCGTCCCTGATTTAACCGGAGATGTTTTAGCCCAAATAACACAAAATACAACCTTAAACTTAAGTCCTGTGGGCTTAATCCCCTTTAATGCTATTCTGATATTAGATATAAGCAGAAGTATGATGGCTCGCGATGTGTTGGTTACTAATATAGCTCCAGCGATTGAGGGCATAAAAGCTGCTATGGAATCTCGAGAAATTCAAGAATTTCTAAAACAATTTAAAGATGGAATTAATATTCCCAGACGAATATCAGCTGCTTTTGCAGCAGTTCTCTTTTTAAGTGAAAAAGTAGGGAGAGGGTTCGGTGAGAAGGTAGCAGTAATCCGTTTTGCAGATGAAGCACAAATACTGCCTTTAGGTGATAGTTTCTATATGGACTCCGCCAGTGGTAAGAAAGGAGTACTGGAAGAGGCTGCTGTGATGATAGTTGATAGAATTGGAAATTCATACGGCCAAGCGACCTGCCTTGGAGCCGCCCTGCGACAAGCAATTCAAGTATTAGGCGAATTCGAGCGTATGAGCCCGGACCAACCCACGATGATTGTTTTACTTACAGATGGCGTACCTACAGATGGAGACGAATTTTTTAGTGCAGTAAAGGAATTGTCCCTCCAAAAAAATGTAGTTGCTTACTTTGTGGGACTAGGAAATCCTGATGATGAGTTAATGAGCCGAGCTGCTGCTTTATGTGGGGGTGAATATTTTAAACCCGAAGATGCGGGAGAATTGTTGGTATGGTATTCGAAGAGAGCTCGAGACTTGACTGTTAAACTAAAAGCTCATAAAGAATAAAGAATAAGAAATATTTTATTATTCTTTCTAAATAACTTTACTTTTTGTTGTTATCGCTTAACTATGTCATAATGCTTTTTCCAGCAAGAGTTGCTTCATTTAATAAATCTGTATTTTCACGTACCACACCACGGCGATTTATTCCTGGAGCTAATATTGTTTTAAATATTTCAACCCTCAAGAATTTTAAGCTATCAGTTATCATACCGACAGTGTGACGAGCTATACTCTCATTTTTGTCACCTAAAGGTATTACTAAAATAACACGTTTGCCTTTAAACTTTTTGTGTATAGGGTTGTACCAACGGTCTATAAATACTTTAAATTGTGCAGTAGGTCCGAACCAATATACGGGTGTACCCAAAACCCACGCATCAGCTTTCTCCATTTTATCAAATAATTCTGTCATGTCATCATCATGAGTGCACTTTCCAGTTTTATAACAACTATTACAAGCTTGACATGGTTTAATGTCTAGTTCATTTAATATAACTTTCTCAACTTGAGCTCCAGCTTCTTCTGCTCCTTTAAGTACTTCATCAACTAAAACTTCAGTATTTCCGTTTCTACGCGGACTTCCCACAATTCCTAAAATTTTCTGTGCCATAAAAAAATATAAACTGAAAGAATTTTAAAAACTTATTATTTTTATTAGAATTTTAGGAGAATGGAAGTTGGAATAACTTTGTATCATTTAACGCTAAGTGAATAATGTATTGATTTATATATTTAAGCATAATAATAATAATTAAATTAAATATTACAGTTTCCAATTTATTTGAAGTGAAAAATAATGAAGGAAGTGAGAATTTTAACTATTGATAATCGAGGAAGAATAGTAATTCCAATGATAGTCAGAAGAAGTTTAGGATTAAAGGATAATTCACAGCTAATGTTAGTAGCAGATTCTGAATTAAAAGAGATAAAAATAACCCCAATTGGAATCGAGAGTGGAAAAAGGTATTTTAAGTATCGAATTATTATGAAAGATGAGGTCGGTGCTTTAGCTAAAATAGCTACGACTTTTGGGAATTATGAAATATCTTTAATCCATGGAGAAAGCGTTATCTTAGAAAAAGGCAAAACTGGTATATGGACAGTTATAGGGCCCGCACCCGGTAAATTTTCATTTGACGAATTTATAGAAATATTAAAAAATGAAGGCAATGCATTGGATGTGAAAATCCTTCCTTTAGATTAGTCTTAAAAATAATAATTTAATAAAAATTAGTTTGGGTCATTTAAATACCTATTTAATTAAAAATATATTTATAAATCAATTCTAATATTAAATTTATAGATTATTAAAAAAGAGCTTGGTCTTTATGGCTAAAAAGAAAAAAAAGAAAAAGTCTTCAAAATCCTCTAAAAAAGAAAATCCTGAAATTTCTTTAGATACAGCATTAAAATCTGCAAAAGAAACTAGTGTAACTGAGACA
>SDBT01013964.1_pt1 | contig 12842 bp, 12 predicted proteins | sample 2277101 | NCBI WGS metagenome assembly SDBT01 (sample SAMN10404973, study PRJNA504765) | marine sediment metagenome | isolation source: marine sediment core GS10_PC15, 103 cmbsf | place: Arctic Ocean: Southern Knipovich Ridge | collected 2010 | reverse complement strand
CCTTATAACCTCTCTTCCGGTAAAAACTGTCACATCTGCCCGGTTGTTTAGATTAATCCTTGGATTATTCTCAAAAATGAGCTTGACTTCGATATCTACTACCTTATCCAGAAGCCTGACTAACCTACTCTTGATCTTTTTTTCTGCATAGTTCATTATTTTTTTATTTAATTCAATATTCTTGCCTTTTATTATATATTCCATAAATCAGCCTCCTCTTAAATCCTGTGCCATAAATATTCATATTTTTAAGGGACTGCAAGACCTACAGTGCCCTTACTTCTTTTGCAAAACTTCCCCGCTCGTCCTTACCCAGGTCAAATTCAACTTTCTGCCCTTTTTCCAGGGTTTTAAATCCTTCTGATTGAATGAATTCATAGCTTACAAAAACATCGCTGATATCTTTATTATCGGCCCTGATAAACCCAAATCCCTTTTCAGGGCTGAACCATTTTACCAGTCCTTTCAATTTGCCTGATCCCATCAAACCTTTCTTGCCAATGTTAACAAATAAACCTTAAAGACACCTGAATTTTTAAGGATCCTGCTTACTTCGCTTAAAGTGCTCCCCGTGGTCCATACATCATCGACCAGAAGCAGGCTTTTCCCTGATATACTAAGGCAATCTTTTACTTTAAAAGCTTCTTCTATATTACTCTTTCTCTGGAAATAATCTAATCCGCGCTGCTTGGGGGTCTGCCTGATCCTGAAAATATTATCTATAAAAGGGATTTTAATAAGCTTTGACAGAGCCTGGCATAATATTTTCATGTGCTCTCCGGGAACTGTATCTATATAATCTATTCTCTCATATTTATAACATTTGATATATGTGTTTTTTAGAAAATCAGCAATAATCGTTTTCAGGCCGTAAATCTTTTTATATTTATACTTCCTTATCAGCTTTTTTGCTCCACTGGCATAAACAGTAAAACTCCTGTGGCGGAAAAAACTGTAGTCCTCATTTCTACAAAAGCTGCATCCACCCGTGCTGTTTGAATCCACCGGCAGGGGCCTACCGCAATAATTGCAGATATTTCTGCCGATTTCTGTTATGCCGGATCTGCACCCGGAGCAGAGCAGGTCCGGGTCGACTTTTCCACAGACTGAGCCCAGGGGGTGTATAAGGGCATCTTTAAAAAAATCAATTATATTGCTATTTTCCAACTGACACTAAAAGTTAATCTTCTTTTGTTTTCTTTCTATCGATATCTATGACCTCATTTGACATTATCTTCACGCTGGGATGTATTTTTATCCCATTTTTAATAATGCTCCTGGAACCGATAACAGCTTTCTCGAGGACTGAAGCCTTGTCCTTTATCTTTGTATCATAACCTATTATTGCCCCGATCAGGGAAGCATCCTTTCCTATATATCCACTGCCCCATTTGATCCCACGGTAGAGGACCGCTCTCTCGTCTACCACTGTATTATTGCCCAGGATTATCGGCCCATATAGTTTAGCGCCTTTCTTTATGGTGCAATTATCCCCGATGCATACAGGAGGGATGATTACCACGCCTTCTTCGATCTTACAGTCCTTGCCGATCCATACGCCTTCTTTTATTTCTTTGCCCTGCTTCTGGACCCTGACTTTTCCTTCAAGCGCATCAAAATTACCCTGCTGGTATTCATCAAGGCTGCCGACATCATTCCAGTATTGATTGTGCTTATAGCCATAATAGGGAATGCCTTTATCAAGAAGATCCGGGAATAGATTTTTCCCGAAATCATAAAACTGGCCCTTTGAAGGCATGTGCTCAAATATCTCCGGCTCAAAGAAATATATTCCGCTATTTGCAAGATTTGACTTTGCTTCGCCGCTTAAAGGTTTTTCCTGGAACCCTTTTATTTTCTTATTGCCGTCCAGCAGTACTACACCAAACTGGGATGTATCCTCGACTTCAGTCAGGACAAGCGTCGCTACTCCGCCTTTTTTCTTATGAAAATCAAGGGCATCCGTGAGATCGATATCTGTAAGTGCATCACCGCTCATCACCAGAAAAGTGCTTCCCCCAAAAAAATCTTCTACATTTTTCACCCCGCCTGCAGTTCCCAGCAGCTCTTTTTCAAATGAATATACAAGATTTACCTTCCACTTGGAACCATCCCCAAAGTAATTCTTTATCTCATCCGGATACCAGTGCAGGTTACAAACGATATCGTTAAAATCATGCTTTGCCAGCAATTTGATAATATGCTCCATAACTGGCTGGTTGATTATTGGCGCCATAGGTTTTGATATCAGGTCCGTAAGGGGCCTGAGCCTGGTTCCCAGCCCTGCTGCCATGACCATAGCTTTTAAATCAGCCATTTTCTTTCCTCCCGGTAAAACTATTTGCTTTTATACCACTAAAGATCCTCTCAATATTTTCCTTAAATGGAGGATAGATGACTTCCTCCTCAGTTATAATAGCAGTGATGTTTCCTGCTGGTGTGACATCAAAGGATGGATTTTTAACAGGCATATACCGGGGTATAATGACTTTGCCCAAAACTTCCCTCATCTCCCTGGCATTTCTCTGTTCGATCGGGATCCCTTCCCCGTTTTCAGTATTTATATCAATGGTAGAAAGTGGAGCGGCCACATAAAATGGAATACTGTAATATTTAGCCAGGATAGAAACACTCAAGGTCCCTATTTTATTTGCTGCATCACCATTTGCAGCAATCCTGTCAGAACCTACAATTACTGCGTCGACCCCGCCCTTTGACATAAAATACCCGGCCATATTATCTGAAATTATATAAAATGGTATTTTTTCCTGATAGAGTTCCCATGCAGTGAGCCTTGCTCCCTGAAGAAAGGGCCTGGTCTCATCGACTACCACCTCTTCTATTTTCCCTTCCCCGCTCAGGGCCCTGATCACTGCGAGGGCCGTTCCATATCCTGAAGTAGCCAGTGCCCCGGCATTACAGTGGGTGAGGACTTTGATCCTGCCCGGTTTCCCCTTAAAGACCCCCAGGCCATTGGCACCGATCCTGTAATTGATGCCCAGGTCTTCTTCTTCTATTTTCCTGGCTTCTTCTACCAGTTTTTTAACTATTTCATCGATATGGCCGTCCATATTATTATCCAGGACACCTTCCATCCTGTTGAGGGCCCAGAATAAATTGACAGCCGTGGGCCTTGTCCCGGATAGCATTAAAATACTGTCTTTTATATGGCCCATAAACTTACTTTTGCTTTCCCCTTTAAAGTTTAATGCTGCAATCGCAATACCATAGCCGGCCGCCACCCCGATAGCCGGGGCTCCCCTTACGACCATCTCCCTGATCGCCAGAGCTACCATATCTGCCGAGGTGCAGTCCACATAGCTCTCCTCAAAAGGGAGTTTTCTCTGGTCTATCAACTTTAAACTTGAATCTCCCCAGATAAGGGTACTAAAGCCATAATCTTTTGAGTTATGTTTCAAGTTCCCATTTCCCATGAATTTAGATACTCTTCCTGCTCTGATGTCAGCGTGTCGATCTTTACCCCCATGCTGGCGAGCTTTAATTTTGCGATCATATTATCGATTTTTTCGGGAACAGGATATACCTTATTCTCAAGGCTTTTACTATTTTCATATATATATTTTGCGCTCAGGGCCTGGTTTGCAAAACTCATGTCCATAACGCTCGCAGGATGTCCCTCTGCTGCTCCAAGATTTACAAGCCTTCCCTGGGCCAGGACATATATTTTCCTTCCATCTTTCATAATATATTCTTCTACAGACGGCCTGACTTCTCTTATTGATGTGCTATTTTGTTCCAGGTAGACTTTATCGATCTCTACATCAAAATGGCCTGAATTGGCCACAATTGCCATATCCTTACAATTCTTCAGTATGGTTTCCCCGATAACACTTTTGTTCCCTGTAACAGAAAGAAAAATATCCCCGACTTTTGCAGCTTCCCTGGAATCCATGACATCAAAACCATCCAGCTTGGCCTCCAGGGCCTTTAAAGGATCCACTTCCAGTATGATGACATTAGCTCCCATGCCTCTTGCGCGGGCAGCTACTCCCCTGCCGCACCAGCCATAACCAACCACTACAAATTTTTTCCCCGCCAGGAGAATATTGGTGGCCCTGAGAATACCATCGATGGTGCTCTGCCCGGTTCCGTACCTATTATCAAAAAAATGCTTGGTCTTGGCATCATTGACAGCGATTATGGGATAATGAAGGACTCCCTTGGATTCCATGCTCTTTAGCCTTATGACACCCGTGGTAGTTTCCTCGGTACCTCCATAAACACTATCCAGAAGTTCTTTCCTGCTGCTGTGTATGATAGATATCACATCAGCTCCGTCATCCATGGTGACCTGGGGCCCGAAGTCCAGGACGCTGTTTATATGGTCATAGTATGTCTTATTGTCCTCGCCTTTTATTGCAAATGTAGGGATCCCATCATTTTTCACCAGCGAGGCGGCAACATCATCCTGCGTGCTCAAAGGGTTTGATGCGCATAAAGCAACATTGGCCCCTCCCTCTTTTAGGGTGATCATAAGATTTGCCGTCTCGGAAGTAACATGCAGGCATGCGCCACAATTAAGGCCCTTGAGCGGCTTATTTTTAGAAAAATCCTCTTTTATTCCCCTCAGTACCGGCATTTCTCTCTCGGCCCACTCTATCCTGTTTTTTCCTGCTTCTGCCAATCCGGTATCTTTCACATCATATTCCATCAATATTATTCCTTTCTAAATAAATATATTTATCTTAATTATATCAAATATAATATCGCGGCCCTATTACTGGTCCAATCCGGCCAGTTCAGCTTTAAGTGACTGTATCTTTTCAACAGGAGTGGGGTCCACCCCTGAGGCGATCGCGAGATATACACTGGCAATATCCCCGAGATACAGGGTAGAAAGGGCCCTGGCCAGCTTTGATCTTCCTTCCACCTGTATTTCGATTATATCACTTACATTTCCCTTAATAAGGCCCGCAGTCACATCAATGCGTGTCTTCATCCTTATATCTTCATCCTTCTCACGGAATATTACCAGGACCATCTTCCCGGTGACTTCCTTTAATCTTTCCCACCCGACAGTCTCATTATGGTTGAGTTCCGCGAACTCATTCCACCAGCAGGGAGTTTTTGAGTTTTCATTGATCTCACATTTCAACCTGTATGCCACTGCAGACAGATACCCGTCTGTACCATATATTATGGGAAGGCTATCCCCGATATCTGATGCCAGCTTTTTGGCTGGATTTAAGTCCAGGCCGGTTTTCCTGTTATAAAGGCCGGCTTTCTCCCTGATAAGGTCCAGGGCCTCATTTATATTATTTTCATCTATATCAATAAGGCCTATCCTGCCCAGGGCCAGGTATACCGGAAAGAATATATAGCCGTTGGCGCCCCTGGGCTGAAGTCCGGATGGGATCTTGATCATTGCTTTCTGGTTGTCTTCGGCAATTTTTTCTAATTTCCCTCCAGAGCAATTAACAAGTATTTCACATCCGCGCTCAAGTGCCTGGCTGGTTGCTGAGATCGTCTCCTCTGTATTTCCGGAATAGCTCACAGGGATGACCAGCCATCTACTGTCTATATAAGCAGGCAGGTTGTATCCTTTGACTATTTCTACAGGGATCTTTATTTCGTCCCTGACCAATACTTTTACAATATCTCCTGAAAACCCGGATCCACCCATGCCCAGTAAAGCAATGCCCCTGAACTCTTTTGCCTTCAGGTCCTTAAGGTCGGCCCCTTCAGCAATTTTTTTTGCATCCAGGAGCTGCGAGTGAAAATTCTCCTCGATTTCCAGCATCCCAGCCTTATCGATTTCTTTTATCTTATTTAAATCATCAAGTATATTCATATAAAACCTCCCCTGTTAAATAAAATTCTCCTCATGCTCCAAAATAAAGCAAACTTTTAAATGGCACTCTCCAGGACCTTCTTGCCCAGGGCCTGCAGCTCCCCGGTCCTTTTCTCACTTTCGCCTTCAGCATATATCCTCACTACCGCTTCTGTCCCGGAGGGCCTGATCATGATCCAGTTATGGTCATCTATTATATATTTAAATCCATCAATAGTTACCACGCTGTCTGCGCCGGCTTTCTGTATCGGCCCGGGGATCCCCGCGGATAATAGTGACTTCAGCCTTTCTTTCTGGTCCGCATCGATCCGGTAATCTTTCCTGTCGTAAACAAAATACCCGAACTGGTCATAGATATTTTTCAGTATCTGGTTTGCGGTCTTGCCTTCACTGCAGATGATCTCCAACATCCTGAGCCCCATTACTATTCCATCCCGCTCCGGAATATTGCCCTGCACCCAGAGTCCTCCGCTTTCCTCGCCGCCCACCATTACTCCGCCCTCCAATATTTTTTCACCTATATACTTAAAACCCACAGGGGTGGTGATAAGCTCCAGCCCAAATCCGGAGCATATCCTGTCTATGATCGACGAAGTAGTCACTGTCTTTATTACTCTTGCTTTTATTTTTTTACGGGCGGCAAGGTACCAGAGTACCATGGCAAAGATATGGTGGGAGCTTATATAGTTGCCATCCTCTCCAAGTGCACCTATCCTGTCTCCATCCCCATCCAGGCAGATCCCGAGTTCATATTTTTCTTTTTTTAATATGGATATGGCCTCATTTAGATTATCCCCGATCGGTTCAGGGTTGATGCCCCCAAATGCCGGATTTAACATTGCATGGATAGTCTTGATATTGCCGGGGCCATATGAATCAAGGATACTGGCAAAAATATCCTGGGAGGCCCCATACATCGGGTCAAAAAGCAATTTGACACTAAAGCCCTCAATAGCATCCCTGTCAATAATACTGTCTACATGCCTGCGGTATATGCCGGTAAAATCGACTTCTTCTATATTTTCATTTTTGGCACTGCCGCCGTTTAAATATTTTTCGTATTTATTTATATTTTTTATTGCCCCGTTTACTTCCTCTTCGATGTCAGAGATCATATCCACAGTAGCCGAACCGCCAAAAGGGCCCTTGATCTTATAGCCATTATAATGATAGGGATTATGGCTGGCAGTGATCATGATCCCGAGGTCCGCTTTTTTTTTAACAACAGCAGTCGAAAGGACGGGGGTGGGGATAAAACGGTCCGAGAGCCATGTTGTGATCCCATTGCCGCTAAAGACCCCGGCTGCAGCCCCTGCAAATCTATCTGAGCCGAACCTTGTGTCATAGCCGATCGCCACTCTGGGCCCGCGGCCCTTTCCATCTGCTTTTTTCTTTAGATAATTACAGACTCCCTGTGTCACAGCCTTTACATCGGCCACAGTAAAGTCGTCAGCGATTATCCCTCTCCATCCATCTGTCCCAAATTTTATTTTTTTATTTACCATTTGATCAAAGTTCCCGTTTCCTGATTTTTATTTAGCTCACATCTGCTTTTTTAAATTATTGTAATCATATTCCACCATTATTTTTATCAGCTGCTTAAAATCTACTTTCCTCTTCCAGCCCAGTTCTTTTTTAGCCTTGCTGCAGTCTCCTTTCAGAAAGTCGACTTCTGCGGGACGTATAAATCTCGGGTCGATCTTTACATACTTTTCCCAATCCAGGTCGAGGCATTCAAAAGAAGTCTTTACCCATTCCTTGACCGAATGGGTCTCTCCGGTGCTGATGACATAGTCGTCAGGCTTATCCTGCTGGAGCATCATCCACATTACTTCAACATAGTCCTTTGCATACCCCCAGTCCCTTTTTGCATCCAGGTTTCCCAGGTTAAGGCAATCTGTTATGCCCAGTTTTATGAGGGCCGCGCCATGAGTCACTTTTTTGGTAACAAATTCCAGCCCCCTCCTGGGAGATTCGTGGTTAAAAAGTATTCCGCCGCAGCAAAACATGTCATAACTCTCCCGGTAATTTACAGTCATATAATGGCCGTAGACTTTTGCCACTCCATAGGGGCTCCGGGGATAAAAAGGTGTCTTCTCATTCTGTGGGACTTCCTGCACCTTTCCAAACATCTCAGAACTTGAAGCCTGGTAAAACTTAATATTTTTATTCATATGCCTTACTGCTTCCAGCACCCTGGTCACGCCCAGGCCAGTAAATTCCCCGGTAAGGACCGGCTGCTTCCAGGAAGTCGGGACAAAAGACATGGCGCCCAGATTGTATATTTCATCGGGCCTTGATTCCTTAAGGGCATCGATTATGGAAAGCTGGTCCAGCAGGTCCGCCTGGACAAATTTTAACCGGTCCCTTATATGCTCAATACGGTCAAAGTTTTCTACAGATGACCTTCTTACCATGCCATAGACTTCATAATTTTTTTCCAGTAAAAAATCTGCCAGGTATGATCCATCCTGCCCGGTTATTCCGGTTATAAGCGCTCTCACAATTTCCCCCTTCATGTTTTTAGATCAATCATGCAGTATTTAATAAGCACAGGTCAAAAAGAGATCTGCCCTTCTGCTATATTGGAATTTATATTGATCTTTATTCCGCTTTTTAAAATATTATTCTTTCCGATACGGCTATTATCACCAATAACAGAGATATCTTCAATAGCCACATCTTCATCCAGTTCTACATTATTTGAAATAATAGAATTTTTAATACTGCAATTCTTTCCAATTTTTACTTTATTAAAAATTAAACTGCCTGAGACCTTTGAGCCTGGAGAGATGCGGCAATTATCCCCGATCACTGTCAGGGGCAATATTTTTGCCCCTTTCTCAAGGACTGTATTTTCCCCTACTACTACCGGGCCCGAATAAAAATTACTTTTGTCGAATTTTGATCCTTCCCCTATATAAATATCATCGGCAATTTCTTTATATGGAAAATCAAAAGGTATTTTCTTTTCAAGAATATCATGATGGGCCATAAGATATTTCCCGGGGGTCCCGACATCCAGCCAGTAAGAATCTGATACATATCCAAATATCCTGAGCCCCTTCTTCAAGGCAGCAGGGAAAAGCCCTCTTTCAAAAGAATATTTCTGGCCCTCCGGGGCAAGTGCCATGATATGGGGTTCGATGATATAGGTCCCGGCATTTATAAGGTTGGTGACGATCTCCCGGGGGCCTGGTTTTTCAAGAAATTCTTTTACACGGAACCCGTCGTCAACAGGCACAAGGCCGTAAGCAGTCGGGTCCTCGACCTGAGTCAGGGAAATAGTAATATCTGCTTTCTTTTTCTTGTGGAAAGCAGCCATGCCGCTCAGGTCAAGAGAGGTAAGGATATCTCCATTAAATACCATAAAAGCATTCCCCTCGAGGTGATCTTCAACATTTTTGACTGCTCCGCAGGTACCCAGGGGATCTCCTTCCTTAATATATGTAAGTTTTAAGCCGAATTTGTCCCCATCACCAAAGTACTTCATAAAAACATCAGGAAGATAACATGTAGAAAATATTATATCAGTGAGCCCGTGGCTTTTGAGCCAGGATACAAATTTTAGCATAAAGGGCCTGTTAATAAGCGGAAGCATTGGCTTGGGATTTAAAAAAGTAATAGGCTGCAGCCTTGTTCCTTCCCCGCCCACCAGTATTACTGCTTGCAATGTGAACTCCTCTCTTCCTCATGGCTTTACTATTTAAACTTCATTCCTCCAGTACTGGAGCGTATCACTGAGCGTATTCTTTATGGAATACTCAGGGGACCATCCGGTATGGGCCCTCAGCTTCTTATTGTCTCCATATACTGTCGCGATATCAATGGGCCTGAACTTGCTGCTGTCAGTCTTGACTTTGATGTCTTTTCTGCTGCTCAGGGATAAAAGCATATCCAGCAGGTCGGAGATCTTTGTCTTGCGGCCGGAGCAGACATTATAGACCCCGCCTACCTTGCCCCTGCTGACTAAAGAAATATAGGCCCTTACCACATCCCTGACATCCAGGAAATCCCGCCAGGCTTCCAGGTTCCCTACCTTTATTAAAGGCCTTTGTCTTCCCTTCTCGATAAGGGCGATCTGCCGTGCAAAATCTGAAGCGACAAATCTATCTGATTGCCCCGGGCCAATATGGTTGAAGGACCGCGCCACCAGGACAGGCATGCCGTAGGCCTCAGAGTATACGGTCGAGAAAAAATCCAGGGCAGCTTTACTTATGGCATAAGGATTTCTTGGATATATTTTAAAATTTTCATCAATGGGTTTCTCTTTGCCGCCGGCTTCACTATATTCTTCTGCGGTGCATACCATCAGGATCTTACATGAAGGGCTGCAGTCCTTTATGCTTTCCAGTATATTGATTCCGCCAAAAACATTGACCCTGAATGTATCTACAGGGTTTTTCCATGAATAGCTGACAGAGCTTTGGGCCGCAAGATGATAGATCTCGCGGGGTTTAAACCCTGCTATGATCTTCTTGACTTTTTTGGGGTCGGTCAGGTCCGCTTCCAGCAGGTCCACATGATCCGGGATGCGCTGGGCTATGGCACTATCCAGCTTAATATCAATTCCCAGAATCTCATTACTGCTTTCTCCAGCACCTTCCCCGGTCAGCTGCTCTACCAGGTACCTTCCTACAAATCCAGCAATTCCAGTTATCAAGATTTTCAAGAGTCATCTACCAGATCATCACTTTTGATACTATTTTAATATAAAAATCCCATTATAAAAAATAAAAACAAACTGTAAAGAATAAAAAGGCTATCTTTTAAAAATAACCCTGGCTGCAGAAAGTAGAAACCTAAAACCCAGGCCGAGTACCAGTAAGGGAATAAATACGATTTTTATTGTTTTTTTATAATTTTTCCAGAAAAAATAGAGCACGCTTTTCTGCATCCTGAAACTTGACCTGATGCTTTTCCCTCCACTGCCCCCGGCATGGTGCAGTATTTTAGAATCCGGCATATAGTAGACTTTCCAATCTGCCTGCTGCATCCTGTAGCATATATCCAGGTCCTCTACATACATGAAGTAATTTTCATCAAGGAGCCCGGTATCGGCCAGTGCCGCCCTCCGGATTATCATGCACGAGCCTGATACCCAGTCTACTTTAAAGGGTTTGTCCCTGGACACACCCATAAGCTTATATTTTTTAGAAAAAGGATTATCCGGATAGATATTTGTCAGCAGTGTATGTGCGGCTGCATTAAAAAATGAAGGAAAATTGCGGCAGGAAGGCTGGATGGACCCATCACTGTTTATGATCTTCGGCCCTGCTATCCCGATCTCCGGATTCCCGTCAATAAACTTGATTAATTTATTCAGGGAATCCTCATAGACTTCACAATCGCTGTTTATAAGTAATATACGATCCGACCTGGTGCCTGCAATGGCCTGGTTATTTGCAGCTGCAAATCCGACATTTTTGCTATTTGATATAAGTGCCGCCCCGGGATAATTTTTTTCTATAAATCCAGGGGTCCCGTCAGTGGATGCATTATCTACTATCACTACTTCATATCTTAGTCCCGGAGGATTTTTGTAAATAGAATCAAGGCATTCTTTTAGAAATCTGCGGCTATTATAGCTGACAATAATAATTGTTAGGTCAAAAATCTCTGAGCTGTTCACCTTATCTTGATTGCCTTTATTTTTAAGTATAATAGAAAATTATTATAACATATAACTCTTCGAGTATTATATCTTTTATCCCTTTTGGCTCCCGGGGCCGCCCGGGAGCAGGGTCAGGTCTTCAGTATCCTGTGTACATTTGAAGCAAACTCTTCTACTTTCCCGATACCCTGCTTAAAACTATCTGCCTCCAGGACAAGGGATAGTATTTTGCTCCCGACTATGACCCCATCGCACCAGTCTTTAATATCTTTAATCTGTTCCAGGTCCCGCAGCCCGAAACCCAGGGCCAGGGGCAGTTCTGTGACCAGCCTCAATCTTTTTAAAAAATCCTTCACTTCGCTGCCCTGTACATTTCCGGCTCCAGTGACTCCTTTAACTGAGACACAGTACAGGAAACCTTTTGCCTCCCTGCTGATGGCAGCCAGCCTTTTTTCTCCTGAAGTCAGTGAGGCCAGCATGATATTATCAATACTTGAATCTGTAAAACAGCTTTTATATCTCATATATTCCTCCAGCGGCAGGTCAGGGATTATCAGGCCCCTGACTCCGGCGGCTTCTGCCTTTTTTAGAAATCTCTTGATCCCATAACTGTAAACAGTATTAAAATAAGACAGGATGACCATGGGAGTATCAGTTTTTTTTCTTATTTTCCCGATCATGGTAAGGACCATATCTGTATTTATCCCGTTTCCAAGTGCGATCTTAGAAGTTTCCTGGATGACCGGCCCGTCCGCCAGTGGATCTGAAAACGGGATGCCGATCTCGATTATATCGGCTCCGCTCCTGTCCAGTACCTCAAAGAGGCTGTAAAATTTCCCGGGGTCCGGGAAACCACATGTTAAAAATGGGATAAAAGCTTTATGGTTTTTTTTCTTCAGGCCGCTAAAAACTTTATTTATATTACAACTTCCGGCTTGCTCTGCCAATCTTCCTCCGATCTATTTACTTATTATCCATATCTTTATCTCCCCGCCCGGAAAGATTAATAATGATCACTTTGTCTCTACCCAGGGATCCTGCCAGCTTTGCTGCATAAGCTATGGCATGCGCGCTCTCATAGGCAGGGATTATTCCTTCATAGACCGATAGGGCCCTAAATGCTTCAAGTGCATCTTTATCCAGGATGTACTCATACCTGACCCTTCCGGATTCTTTCAAATAGGCATGTTCCGGCCCTACGCCGGGATAATCAAGCCCGGCAGAAATAGAATGCGCCTCTTCTATCTGCCCATAATCATCCTGGAGCACATAGCTGAATGCCCCATGGAAGATGCCGCTTTTACCATGGCACAATGTGGCTCCGTGCTTTTTGCTCTCTATTCCCTTCCCGCCTGCCTCCACGCCGGTCAGCTGGACCCTGTCGCCGTCGTCCAGGAATGGATAGAATATTCCGAT
>SDBT01013963.1_pt1 | contig 12843 bp, 13 predicted proteins | sample 2277101 | NCBI WGS metagenome assembly SDBT01 (sample SAMN10404973, study PRJNA504765) | marine sediment metagenome | isolation source: marine sediment core GS10_PC15, 103 cmbsf | place: Arctic Ocean: Southern Knipovich Ridge | collected 2010 | reverse complement strand
GTTTTGTACTGGATGTCGATAAAGTCCGGGCGATTATAGCTATAGGTGAAAATTAAAATTTTGGAGTGAATATTACAGACGATACCAAAAATAGACATTACTAAGATAAGTGTACTTCTTACTTTCATACTTATTTCTCCCTTTAATCAAGTTGGTAATTATGTACCCTAAGCTATAACCAAGAGCTTTGATGAAAAGCAAGGTAAGGTCAACTTGCAGAAAGATGTAGCTTATTTTACGTGGTTTGAATTATGTAGTTTTTTTCAAAATTATTTGATACTCATCTGCAACAATCTCACATCCATTATTTAATAAATATGGAAGCGCATACTTAGATTTTCCTAAGCCAGAAGTGTCACCATACAATTTTCTTGGTGTTGGATTTTTGACATCATCAATAAGAATGATGCCATTATTTGCAATAAGATTTCTCTCAACAATTATTTGTGCTTCCTGTAATTGAAGCCGAGCAGTTTGCTCATCCATGTTTCCGGTATCTAAATATAGGAGATCAATGCCATTGGGAAAATTACATGTTCGTAGGAAATCAATAGAAGAGCATCTATGATAGCGCATTATTTTCTGAAAATCTTGCGTTAATGTTTTGCTTATTTGAATGGCTTCAGAAGTAATATCTACCGTATAAATTGTAGGGTGTACATGCTGTAAGCATTCTGCTGCTAATCGGGTAAAACAGCCAGCTCCCCAATCCCACACTGCTGGATTTTTTGGTTGCCAGTATCGAATATTATTGCTCATGCAACCAGGGAGTCCGCCAGTAACAAAACTCCTTGTACTTCCTAATTCCACAACAATTATACCGTTATTTTTTTCAAAATGTTCAAATGCTTTTTTAAAGGTATAGTAGCGCGATTTAGGCCTTATCTTAAAATGGGAGTAATCCTGGCCTTCATACGTTCCTTTTTCCAGAAATTGTTTATATTCTCTGAGAATGATTTTACTCACTATATTTTCTGAGGCTTGCAAGGCCATATTACATACAAGTAGGCTCGTGACGAGGGCTTGTGATAATTGAAGGGGTTTCATTTTTTCTCCTTATTGTTTTGATACATAAACCATCTCAAAAAATGTTAACAGTGTATTAATTCGATTTATATAGGTGTGGTTTTCCTTGACTAAATCCATTAATTCATACAGCTCATTGATATCAAGATTGCGTAATTTTCTTTGGGCATCATAAAATAGTTTATAGGAATCAGGATTGTAAACAATTTTTTTCTTAAGTAATTTGTACACCGTTTCTGAATTGGTAATGCCAAATTGACCGTAGCTTATGTTTTTGAATATTCGGCAGGGAATGTAACCTTGCTTACACTGCCATGGGCTTTGCAGTGCGGGTGCAAGGGCAGATGATTGTACATATTTCATGTTATCTTCCATGCTGCAGCGGGTAATAATTTTGAAGTTGATATTATTTTCTCCGCACGCTTTTCTAAATTGGTTAACTGGTTGAAGATTGCTAAATTCACCGCCACCAACACTTCCGATATAATTAACCGTGTTTAATTTTTCTTTAAGTGATCGTGTGGTGATTTTCTTTTTCATCTCATCAATTTCATGGGGTAGTAAATCTGTTGCCCATGGCAAATATATAATTTGTTCAGGAACATTGTAATACATGCATTCATCTATTTTTTCGACATCTCGTGGTGGTACATCATGCGTGTATACCTGCAATATAATGCAATGCCCTCTTTTTAATAAATCTCGGTATTTGTCAGCCTTGCAATTATGTATGATGTAAAAACTGTCATTGTGTATTGGTATGTTCTGATCAACTTGACTTTCAGTAATGAAAAGAGATTTAGATAAGTCTAAATGATCTATGCGATCATTATTATCAAGCCAATAGGTTTTATAGCCCAAATATTCGAAGGTACGTTTGAATCCCCAGTGAATGTATGAATGGGTGTGGCTATGCAGTTTATGGCCCCACAAAACAACTTTATCAAATGGTAATGAACTTATGGGGGTGATTGCATTCACTGTTGTGTACAGTGTTATACAACAGGCGCTGAGTATGATACCAAAAAGCTTTTTCATAAAAGTTCCTGCTTAAAAAGTATTAACCTGTTTTTTTCAAAATAACTTGATACTCATCTTCCACCATTTCAAAGCCATTGGCGAGTAGATACGGAATAGAAAATAATCCTTTTCCCCAATCAAATTTCTCTTTAAGTTTTTTGGGCACTTTGTTTTTTACATCATCAATTAAAATTAAGCCATTTTTTGCAAGCAAATCACGTTCGACTACTGTTTGCACTTCTTGTAACTGCAGCAAGCCGGTGGCAGAAACCGGTGGTATATCGCCGGCATCAAGGTACAACAAATCTATTTTAGGCCCAACATATGTTTTGAGAAAATCAACTGAAGATGAAACATGATAGTGGATAATGTGAGCAAATTCTTTGGTGATAACTTTGCAGCGTTCGATGTGATTCGCTTTGATGTCAACCGTGTGGATTATTGGATTGAGATGATGCAAGCATTCGGCGGCGACGCGGGTAAAGCAACCGGCGGTCCAGTCCCAGCGGTGTGGTTTATCTGGTTGCCAGCAACTAACATCGTCAGTGTCGCATCCGGGTAGGCCAAGGTGTACAAAACTTCTCGTGGTGCCAAGTTCAACAACAACCCTTCCGTTATGTTGTTCAAAATGATCAAAGGCGCGTTTAAAGGTATGATAACGAGACTTGGGTGGGCATACGTAATCTATCCAATCCAAGCCGGCATAGGTGCCCGCTTTAAGATAATACTTATATTTTTTTATTACTTGAGTTGATTTGTGTGGTGGCGCATCAGCTGCGATGCATAAAAAAGATAACGTGAGTGTTGTTACTACTACGGTACGTGCGTTCATTGTTTATTCCTTATTTTACGAGTTTTTTAGTCTTTGTATAAATTTTCGATAATCGGTTGGAAACAGACGTGCAATAAACGCATCATCAATTTCTGAAAGAGGGATAACGGAATCTAAATCAATTAATGCATAATGATTATCGACTAATACAATATTAGGGGGCGCTAGATCAGTGAAGACGTAACCTGTTTTTTCAACGTTGGTACATAATTGAGAATAAAATGTTTTGTATGCAGGATCGGTTCGCTTATCCAGTGGTGCAACAGCGGTGCATCTTGTTTTTCCTCGTTTGAATTTTTCGTAGACGAGCTGTTGGTTTGATGCAGTGCCTGCTTTGGTTATGTATCCTCTGCAATACCCATCTTCATCAACAATAATACCAATGAGTGAGGTAAGCCCATCATAAAAACCGGCATTGAACGCATTCAAAAAATGCTTGGCATTTTCATACTGCTCTGTCCATAACTTGTAATACGTTTGTCTGTTTTTATCTGCGTAGACAGCTATTTTTTCCTTCGCATTGTCGCGGATGATTTTGAATACTTCCAATTGGGCAATGCTAACTTTGTGCAAGGGGACAAATGGGATGTTCTTTTCAACCGTCCATGTTGCGTTGTACGCGATAAGCAAGAGGGCGTAAGACAATAAAGAATAGCGCTTCATCTACTCATTTCGTTTTTATGTATTTTGCGTCATTTGTTTTTGAAGGTGATGATTATACCACAAGGTGATGCCAAAATATACACCATAAGAGAGCAGTGTGGCAAGCGTGCATCCATACAGGGAAAACAACGGGATTAACATGATATTTAATACGATGTTGAGTGCTGCCGGTATGCAAAGGGCGAAGGCGAGAAAGTATGTTTTTTTATGAAACTGGATCAAGCAGGTGGCAAAATAACTACCGAGCAAAAAAACTTGGCCCATCAAAATTATCCAGATGTAATTCAGTGCTTCGTGATACACGGGTGGTAACATGAAATGCAAGAATGATTTGCCGGTAAGACAACCGACGGTAATCAGTATTGCAGCACCAAGCATGCACCAGTACATAATCCGCTTATTCGTTTTTTCAGTTGCAAGGAGATTGTTTTTGTTTTGAGTAAATTGGTTAAGTATATAAGGAAGATATGAGCCACTCCAGGGATAGAGCACGAGAAAATAAAACAGTTGCCCAAACATGTCGGCAATGGCGTAAATGCCAACGGTGTGCATTGAAGCATATTGCGCTAAAATCCAGCGATCGCCGCAGGCAAGTAGCCAACCAAATAACACGGTTGGAATAAATGGTAGTCCATTTTTTACATGCATGTGCATGTTCTTAGACACAGGTGCATAGTGCTGATAGTTATTTTTTGTGTAAGCAACGATTCCTGTTGTACTTGCACATACCATGCCCAATAGTTGTGCCCATACAATACCGGATGCGCCACTATTCAGGTGCCATATAAAAAAGACTGTACAAAACACGGTTATCAGTGCGATTGTTGTTTGCAATAGTGTTAATGGTGCTGCTTTACGTTCATATTGCAAAACTTGATACAGTAATTCGACGAAAAAATATAAAAACGTAATGAACAGTATCGGTGCAACAAGTGTTGGTGATACTTTGCCCAAAAAGATGTGCTGCGCAATTGTATTCTGTACATACAATGACGCAATAAGCACCGGAAGCGCAATGGAAACATACAAGATTATAATTTCATTAATAAGCCGTTTGCGATTGATCTGATCGCAATGAAAGTATTCTATCGATAGTACTTGTCGCAGACCAAGGCCGATAATTGCAGTAGCGATGCTTATAAAACCATTGACGAGCGCAAGCATACCATAATCGCTTGGGTGCAGTTTGCGCATATTCAGCGGGGTCAGGAATATGGTTATGCCGCGCAGGGCAATGGCGCCGAAGGCGTAGGTGAAAAAATGTTTTATGACGGAGATGTCGATTGTTTTATGAAGATGAATTAATTGTTTGAAGTATGGTATCTGGGATTGCGGAGCGATATTTTTTTCATTCATATATCGGAAATTGTTTGCAAAATTCCGCAACCTTTTCTTTTATACTACGCAATTTATTTTCATCCTCATGATGCGTAATAACTTCATCAATCAAATGGACAATCTGTTCCGCTTCTTTTCCTTTCATCCCACGGGTGGTAATAGAAGGAGTGCCAATACGAATGCCGCTTGTTATCCATGGTTTTTGTGGATCGAAGGGAATACCACTTCTGCTTAACGTAATACCTGCAAGTTCAAGTGCACGTTCTGCTGCACGGCCGGTGATATTTTTTGATCGTAAATCAACAACAAATAAATGATTATCAGTACCGCCGGCAACAATACGGTAGCCAAGATCAACAAACATTTTTGCCATTGCCTGTGCATTTTTAATGACGTGGGCCTGATATGTTTTAAAGTCCGGTTGCAGAGCTTCATGAAATGCAACTGCCTTGGCGGCAATTATATGCATGAATGGCCCACCTTGAATGCCGGGCATGATAGCACGATCAATTTGCTCTGCGTATTCTTGTTTGCACATAACGAGTCCGCCGCGGGGGCCACGTAATGTTTTGTGCGTCGTACTCGTGACAAAATCAGCATGCTCAATGGGACTTGGATGGAGCTTGGCAGCAACAAGGCCGGCAATATGCGCAATATCAGTGAGCAATTGAGCACCGACGTTTTGTGCGATCTGTGCAAAGCGTGCAAAATCGATGATGCGTGAATAGGCAGACGCGCCGGCAATGATCAGTTTTGGTTTATGTTCATGTGCCAGTTTTTCTATTGCATCGTAATCTAACCGTTCTGTTTCGCGATTAACTGCGTACTGAACACTGTTATACATCTGACCAGAGAAATTAACTTTGTGCCCGTGGGTCAAATGGCCACCTTCAGCCAAACTCATGCCCATGATTGTGTCGCCCGGTTTGAGCGTTGCAAAATAAACGGCCATGTTTGCCGGTGAGCCTGCATGTGGTTGTACGTTGACATGTTCAGCGCCAAACAATTTCTTGCATCGTTCAATGGCAAGTTGTTCTGCTTGATCAACAAATATGCAGCCGGCATAGTAACGTTTGCCGGGATAGCCTTCGGCATATTTATTGGTCAGTACTGAGCCGGTTGCCTGTAGCACTGCTCTGCTTGCATAATTTTCGGAAGCGATCAGGTTTATTTCCTGTTCTTGGCGTTGCTGTTCTTTTTCAATAATAGAAAATAATTGGCGATCAATCATTATTACCAGTATTTAATAGAAGGTTGGCACTCTGTTTAAGATACCATACGAAAACTAATTGAAAAGTCTAGAAGCCGTCTACGTTTACTCCTGGTTTACTCCTGATACTTTCTACGCTATCCGGTTTTGTTATCTTTATTTATATTGTGTTTTTTGCTATTGGCGTATTAAGTATATTGACAACTTTAGTAACATTTCCTTTATCAGCAAAGTCTACTGCTATGAAATTCGGACTTTTTCCATTAGCAAGCCCTTTGCTTTTACAGTAATTAATTTGATTCATCAGACGTTGAGATGAATTAGCTTTTCTACTGTCGGCAGCCGATTTTGCTACAGTGCCGAACCAATTAAAGAGATATAAGCTTCGATTTTTTGCTTGTGATGCGGCTGATTCTTTGCGTTGGGTACATGATTTTTCTTTGTCAAAGGTTCCGTATTGTGATTCGAACAGGTAATCCCATGTTGCAAAGAATGGATCATCATTGCGAACAGGCCTATTTTTTGGATCTACCTGTTGTGATTTGTCTTCATTGAACATAACCAGTCGCTTATTATTTTTTTGCATCCATGCAAGAGTTGGCCACTCCCCATTATGCTTATTAGGATCCCAAACTTGTTTAGAGAGTATCATATTTGCAAGTCCGGATACGTTGTGTATGTCTTTTTTTAAGATGTCATTCTTCACTTTGTTTTCAAGAAAAACCGTGATTATTTCCTTCGGATTTTTGTCAAGAAAATCTTTGATCTGAGCAAGAGCATTTTGCAACGTTTGATAGCCACCGCCTTTCATTTTTTGCAAAGCGCTAACAATGCCGCAACTCTGATGACAGAGTACAACTTTTTTTTCGTAATAATAGGTGTCGAGCATGAATCCACGGATACCAACAAGCAGTTGTCCTGGGATGTTTCTGTTTTGTTGTTGATAGAGTTTCCATCCTTCATCTCGGCTTGAAAATGCGTTGTGAGCAACCGCGAAAGCAGTTTGGTCATAGCGTAAATTGGGAATAGGTAAGATCCAATCTTGTGGCCCGAAGTCTTGCGGGAAAATAATCGTTTCTTTATCTTCTGCGGCTCGGCTTCCATCACGAGTTTTTTCAAGTTCGTATTTTTTGCCTCTCTTGTGTACAATGATATTGTAGTTACCAGTATATGGATATTTGATATCTAATGTTTCACTTTTACCAGGAGCTATTTTTTTAGTTCTGCACGTAACTGTTTCTCCTTCAGATGTTCCTGCACAGCCAATACGTGTCGCAATTACCGTAATTTGTTCTTGGGCCGTATTTTGTACGGTTATTTTCGCACAGACAATTCCTGGTACACAGATTTTAGCGTTAAGCTGCGGTAGATGAAATAAGAATACGAGTGCTATTATTATCTTTTGCTTCATTATATAATATCCCTCTTTTTACGGTTTGTTATTTGTTGCCATATCCTTTAGATTTATCTAATCATGTATAAGATTAAAAGAATTGCTAGTAGAAAGTCAACGATTGGATGATTTTTGTTATTGGTCACGAGTTAAAATTGCTTTTTTACGGAGTTTTTTTATACTTAAAGAGGAAAGTACTATTTTTTGGGGACTTGTAAAAGGGACTCTCGTGATTGCAACGTCAGATTTTAAAAAAGGTGCGAAAATTCTCTTTCGCGATGAACCGTATACGATTATTGATTTTCAGCATGTCAAACCGGGCAAGGGTGGTGCGTTTGTTCGTACTAAATTGAAAAATATGATAACCGGGCTTATTCGAGAAGAAACCTTCCGTTCAGGTGAAAAGTTTTCTGACCCGAGCCTGGAATATAAGGATATGCAGTATTTGTATAGTGGTGATGGCTTGTATCATTTCATGGACCAAAAAAGCTTTGAGCAAATTTCGCTCAGCGAGAGTCAGGTTGAAGAGGTAAAAGAGTTTCTTCAAGAACAAATTATTTATACCATTTTGTATTTCCAAGATAGTCCGATTGCAGTAACACCGCCGATGTTCATGGAGCTGGAGGTGAAAGAAACGCCACCCGGTGTGCGGGGTGATACGGCCCAAGGTGGGGCAACTAAACCGGCAACGCTCGAGACGGGGCTGGTGATTCAAGTGCCACTTTTTGTTGACGAAGGTGACTTTGTTAAGGTTGACACAAGAGATCGTAAATATATTGAACGGGTGCAAAAGTAAGTGAAAAAGAATGATACGCGCTCAGTAGTTACCGTTGATCGAGATGAGCAATTAGGTACATCTGACAATCAACCGCAATCCTATAAAAACTTATCCCGGCGCGATCTACGAGGATTGATTTTTCACCTGCTGTATGCGGTTGAGTCTTTTGATTATCAAGAATCTTTAGCTGCCATTGTGGATAACTTCAATCGTGGCTTTGATTTAGATATTTCGCTTGAAAGCGAAGCGGTCAAAATGGCGCAATCAATTCTTGATAACCGGGAGCAGCTTGATGAATTATACAAGCCGTTGCTGGAAAACTGGCGATTTGAGCGCATTGGTGTAAGCACTAAATTAATTTTACGTTTTGCCACCTGGGAGCTTGAACATACGGAAACTAATCCAAGTATTGTGATCAACGAAGCAATTGAACTTGCCAAATGCTTTGCTGAAAAAGATTCCTATCGATTTATTAATGGAGTGCTTGATCGGATGGTTAAGACGCGAGTTGCAAGAGAGTGAAGCTTTCTTTTCGCATGATTTCATTCAACTTCTGTATAAGTTGCCGATCTTCTTCAATCAACGTATCCCGTTCCAAATCAATTGAATACGCCGGATTTCGATCGCCAAAGAAATGAATTATTCCCGATTGTTCAAAACCAAACGATGCAAAATTGCCAATCTTATTTTCTGCAAGATGTTCATGAATAAGCGGCAGCCATGTGCCAACAGCTGGCGCATGCAGCTCACTGTGATTTGGTTCTTTGCTATCAATGGTAATACGAATGTTGGCAATGCGTTCATGCGGTGGAAATTGGCGATCGCATACACCAAGAATGGGTTGAATAAAATCTGAAAATGAAAAGAGGTTATAAAAATTTTGTATCATATTCATGTCAGGTAGATACTGCTCTGTATTGATTGGTACACCCAATGCATAGAACGAGCAAATGGTGTGCTTATTATTTTTCTCTTGTCCAAGCAATTGGCTTGCAATAATACCAACATTAGCCCCATGGCTATGAGCAATAATGTTGATTGAAGTTCCCGGTGGATGTAACTGTATCATGTTCACCAGTTGCTGTGCTGCTTTTCTGCGTGCAGTATGCGAATTGTCCCCCGACCAAATTAAAAAACAAACTGAAGCATCACGTTGTTGTGCACTTTCTGTAACGGCATCATAAAAATCGCCGCCGGGCATACACCAATCATTTGCAGCTGCCCATGTGCCATGAATAATAATGTAGACGGTATGCGCTTGAATGGTGGTGGTGATCAAAAGCAAGGAGAGAAGAAGCTTTTTCATTTCGTTCCTTTTTAAAGCCAAAAAAAAAGGCAGGGACAAGCCCTGCCTTTTTAGTTTAATTATTTTTGCTCGTTATTACTTGGCGGAAAGAAAAGACTTAATTCCATCATGGCAGTTTCTCTCGCATCAGAACCATGCACAACATTATGGCTGATACTTGTGCCAAAAAGCTTGCGAATAGTACCTTCATCTGCTTGTGCTGGATCAGTAGCGCCCATTAACGTGCGCCAGTCGGCGATAGCATTTTCTTTTTGCAATGCCATGACAACAACGGGGCCGGAGCAGACAAACTCAACAAGCTCATTAAAGAACGGCTTATCTTTATGCACCTCGTAAAATATTTCTGCTATTTCCTTGCTTAACTGCCCTTTTTGCAAACGCAAAATTTCAAAACTATTTTGTTCAATGATATCGATAATCTTGCCACTTTGCTTTGCTTGAATTGCATCAGGCTTAATCATTGCAAAGGTTTGTTCCATGTATAATATATCCTTATTTCTCTGTGTCAGTTTTCTTTTCAGATTTTTGCGTAGGTTTTTCTTGTTTTTGCATTGCAGACTCGAGTGCAATTTGCAATGATCCTTTTACCTTTGCATTGTTTAAACGCGCGTCAGGAGCTTTTTCTTTTTTGGCTGGTTTTGCTTTTTTCTGTTGCGCAGCTTCAGTTTTTTCTGTTGTTTTTTTACTTGGTTCAAGCTTCATGCTCAGGCCAAGCTTGCGTTCTTTTTTGTTCACATTAACAACACGAAACTGTGTTTGTTGTCCTACCTTAAGTACGTCCTCAGCTTTTTTGCCTTGTTCTTCCATAAGCGTTGAGTTATGCATGAGTCCTTCAATGCCGGAAGGAAGTTTAATAAAGGCGCCGAAGTTAGTTATTTTGGAAACTTTGCCATCTATAATTGAATCGGCTGGATAGTCTGTTTCAACATTTTCCCATGGATCTGGTGATAGTTGCTTGGTGCCAAGTGATATTTTTTTGTTGTCTTTATCAATCGAAAGAATAACCGTTTCTACTTCGTTGTTAATAGCATATCGGTCTTTTGGATGTTCGATATGTTCTGTCCAGGAAAAATCAGAGATGTGTACCAGTCCGTCAATGCCAGGCAAAATTTGCACAAAAATACCAAAATCAGTTATGTTACTTATTATTCCTTTGACCTTTTGGCCAACTTTAAACTGCTCGTCAATTGCCTCCCATGGATTTTTCTCAAGTTGCTTGATACTCAATGACATGCGGCGATTTTCTTTATCGATTGATACGATAAGAACTTCAATCTCATCGCTCGTGTTAAATCGATTTCTGAGGTTGTTGATGCGCTCTGTCCATGAAACCTCAGAGATATGTACAAGTCCTTCGATGTCTTTTGCCACTTCAACAAACAGCCCGTAATCGGTAATGCTCGAAATTTTTCCTTTGATCGTATTGCCAATCTTGAGATCCTTGCCAACCTCTTCCCACGGGTTACTTTCTAACTGTTTGAGGCCAAGTGATATTTTTTCATTGTCTTTGTCAAAAGAAAGAACTTTGACGGTAATTGTGTCGCCGATTTTAACCACTTCACTCGGGTGTGCGATGCGTCCCCAGGTCATGTCGGTAATATGCAGTAGGCCATCAACACCACCTATATCTATAAATACACCGTAGTTGGTGATGTTTTTAACCTGGCCTTGAATAACTTGTTCCTCACTAAGGGTGCCCAAAATTTGTTTGCGGGATTCTGAGCGTTGGTCACTTAAGTATTTACGGCGAGAAATGATAACATTGCCACGCTTTTGATTGATCTTGAGAATTTTTGCGGGAATAGTTTGGCCAACAAAAGAGTCAAAATCAGTTACCCGTTGCAGATCGATCTGTGATCCTGGCAAGAATGCTGGAATACCAATATCAACGCTTAAGCCACCTTTAACCTTATGGGTGACAATACCATGGACCGGTTTTTCTTCTTCGTAAAGCTTGATAATCTCGCTCCATGCGCGCAGTGCTTTTGCTTTTTCATAGGAAAGTACTACATTGCCGTCAGGATTTTCGAGGGTATCGAGCATGACCTCAATTTCTTGTTCCGGCTTGAGGGACTTAAATTCATGCTCTGAAAACTCGTGTTTCGAGATAAGGCCATGAGATTTGAATTGAATATCTACCAGAACACCATCGGAATCAGCTCGTACCACGGTGCCCTTGATTATTTTGCCAGGCTGAAAGGTATCGAATAATCCTTCATAGAGCTCGGATAGCACTTGTAATTGTTCTTCATTGAGCTCAAGTTCAGCTTCTTCGACGGTTGATTTGTCTTGTACCTGACAAAACTGGTCGGGCCTGATAACTTCTTTTGACATGCAATGTTCTCCTAGAATGTGCTTGAGAAAAGCAGATTCCGCACTCGCTGCGGATGGGTTAAAAGGTTACACATATATCTTTTATATATGCTTTATTCTAGCAGGTTATTTATCAATTGACAAATTCGGGAAATTTCCCAGATCCCTGCAATAGCAGGTTATGGCGCAAAAAGAAAAGATCCATTTCCGACAAGGATATTTCGAGCTGTGAACCGCTATTGAGACTTTTTGTGCCCACTTGCGCTTTCTATTAGAATTAATCTGCGTGTCAAACATTCAACAACTAACTGGCTCCATGTTTCCATCCGCTCAGCATAGTGCGTACATTCTTTGAGCGTTACCAGCTGTCCACTTTGCAATTCTGATTTGACGCTGATTTGATCAGTATCACCATGGAGCAAGAATACAAAGCCAATATGTACTTTGCCAACATCGTTTGAGTCATCATTCAATATACCAAGTGGTTTAATTTTGAGATTGCCGGTGTAATTCACTTCCTCATGAAATTCGCGCTTGGCCCAATCAAATAGATCTGAACTTTCCATATCTTCTTGTCTGATATGTCCGCCAATGCCGAGGGAAAATTTACTTTGCAACCGTTGTTCTGATGCTTTTTTGTGCCGCTGCATCAAAAAATATCGGTTGTTGTGTTCAAACACCAAATACGGAATTATTTGTTTGTAGGCGGGATCTTGTTCCATGAGTGAACGCGGAAGAAATTCTTTATTATCTTGAATGATCTGGAGGTAGTTATCAAAGTTAACCTGCTTGAAGCCGTCCCAGGCTCCGTGCGGAAAGAGTTTGTCTCGTTTGACAACCAGAATGAGTTCGTCTTGTGTTTGCGGGTGTGGTTGGGTGGTGGTGTTTACTTGAGCCATACGTGGTCCTTTAGTTTATTTATTGATTACGTTAGAATAAAAATAATTTTACAATAGCAAGAATA
>SDBT01013962.1_pt1 | contig 12844 bp, 7 predicted proteins | sample 2277101 | NCBI WGS metagenome assembly SDBT01 (sample SAMN10404973, study PRJNA504765) | marine sediment metagenome | isolation source: marine sediment core GS10_PC15, 103 cmbsf | place: Arctic Ocean: Southern Knipovich Ridge | collected 2010 | reverse complement strand
ACCATCCTTTTTACGCCGAGATGGCATGGAGACAAAAAGCCCATTATCCCCTTCAATCACCTTCAAATCCCGTATAATAAAGACATCATCGAGCACCATCGTTGCGTATGCCTTAAGCCTACCCCCGTCATCAACTGGGAAAATTTTCACTTCTGTGATATTCATATTCTACCCTTGCCGCAAATATCTATACTACTCTCTTTTTCGCCTATTGCGATGGTGCTCAAGCTTAGACTTTAGCCCGATTACCCCTTAAATAGGCACTATTGCTCTGGTTCGCCCCTAATCTAAACCAGATCAGCATTGTTTGTCAAACTTGCGGTCTTATTCTGTTGCTCTAGGAGCCCTGACTCTGATATATTTATAATAGAATTTATTTGTTGGAGTAAAAGGAGTGCCATGAAACCGATACAAAATTACCTGCTCGCAACTATTATTATAGCATGTGCAATAACTATTGATGCAGTAGCACCAAAACTGCTCTACTGCGAAAAAGCAGGGGATCAGACCGAATGCGTGTATCAAGTCACCGGCGAAAATATTAGCCATCCCCAAGAACCTTCAATGCTCTATCGCCTCAAGAATGTGCCTTTTGCCTTATGCTCAAAAGCTAAATGTAAAAAAATCAATTCAAAGACTGCCCATTGCATTTGCCATACTTATGGCTTAAAAGGGGATGATAAACGAGAGAGAATTTCTGTGGGACCTCAAAACCTTAAGGCTACTCAGCCTGCAAGAGCAAAAGATGGCAAACTTAAAACGGTTATTTCCAACTTCTCATTGGCAAATATCAAACATGGCCAGAAAATACCACATACTACCTGCCGCTTTAAAAAGCCAACTGGCTGGGCTAATTGCTATGGCGCTTCATGCAAAGTGCAATATGGAAATGGTAGACCTAAAGCAATTTGCGAATGCCCGATTGTTAAAACTAAAATATTTACATCTATAGGGCCTAAGAATACCGGTCAATGTCGCACAAAATCAGATGAAATCTGGTCTGCGGCAACTATCGGGCAAGATAAGAATAATAAGGCAATTGTAGGGCATACACCCTGCTTTTAGAGAGTCTTCTATAAAACTTCAGCTGCTCTTAGGCGTGCTGAGCGAGATGCCCGATTTTCCTCAAGCTCTTCATCGGTAGCGGTGACTACCTTTTTCGTGAGAATTTTAAGCTTGGCCAAGCCCATACTCTCTTGCTTGAAAAACTGCTTTACTAAACGATCCTCCAATGAATGGAAACTGATACAAACGATTCTACCGCCAGGTTTAACCACCTTGATTGAAGCCTTCAAAAAGGAAGTAATATTTTCGAGCTCTTTATTTACTACAATGCGTAATGCTTGAAACACTTTTGTGGCTGGATGAATCTTTTTGCCTCTTCGTGGGTTGATTTTTTCAACAAGCTCAACCAGTTTTTTGGTTGAATGAATATGGTCCTGTTTACGCTCTTCAACTATTGCTCGAGCTATTTGACGAGAAAAACGCTCTTCGCCATAAAGCCAAAAAATTTGGGCGAGCTCTTTTTCAGATGCTCTATTGATAATATCGGATGCAGTAACTTTTTGATGGCTGGGAGACATTCTCATATCAAGCGGCGTATCTTTAGCAAAAGAAAAACCTGGTCGCTCATGAATTTGATACTGCGAGGTGCCAAAATCAGCAAGCACACCATCAACCTGCTCAATACCCTCTTTGTGCAAAAGGCGAATGATATGTGCAAAATTGCCCCAAATAAATTGCACGCGTCCTGGATATTCTTGCTCGACTGCATTCCGATTTTTTTCTAATGCAACTAGATCCCAATCAAACGCTATAACTTTGCATTTTGGTTCATGCTGCAATATGGCACGGGTATGGCTTCCACCTCCAAAGGTGGCATCGACGTATACTTTACCAGGTTGCGGATTAAGATATTCAAGTACTTCATTAGTGAGTACGGGGATATGATAAGTAGATTTTTCCATGTACCGATTAATAGTTAATGATCTTGCCCAAACTGCTGCACTAAATTATTAAGCCCTATGCTTCGTGAGCCTTTCACTAATACAACTGTTTCGCAATCGAGCTTTTTTTCAAGTAGTTTTGCTGCTGCCTGCCAAGTGGGAGCAACTTCTACTTGTAAGCCTAAAGGAATAGTCTTTTTTGTCCACTCAACCATGTCACCAACCAAGACCAAATGATTCAACGAAGGCACTTTTCGCAAAAACCTGCCAAGTTGACGGTGCCAAAATGGACCATTGCTACCAAGTTCAAGCATGTCCCCTAAAACAGCAATTTTTTTGGCTCGTGTATTCATATTTTGCAAAGCAAGCAATGCCGCCTTCATACTTTCAGGATTAGCATTATAACAATCATTAATTATAACACCGTTACCATTTTTGAGCTTTATTGGCTCAAAGCGACCTGAGATAACGTATGGCTTTTGGATGGTCTGCGTAATCGTTTCCCAAGGCACCTGCAATAAATGTGCAACTGCTGTTGCAGTGAGTGCATTCATAATAGGGCCATGATGCTCGGTGCGAAGAGCTACAGAAAATTTCTTGCCATAGATCTTCAATACAAAATTGGTATTCCCATCTTGCACATGGATTTTGCGTGCTTGAATTTGATTTGTAGTTTTTTCACCCACCTTAATTACCGGATGATTATACGCGACATTAGCAAGTATTGCCTGATCACCATTGACAATACCAATATAACTTTCTTTAAAACAGGCAAAGATATCCCGTTTTTCTGAGGCAATATCATTAACCGAGCCTAGCCCTTCCATATGGCTATGGCCAACAGCGGTTATCACACCAATCGTAGGCTGTACTAACTGGGCTAGCTGCTTCATCTCACCCCGTTTAGTAACACCCATTTCCACAAGCGCCACTTGGTGATCTTTACGCATTCTCAGCAGCGTAAGCGCTATTCCTAAAGCACTGTTTTCATTTTGATGCGTCGCTACATAAGGCAATTTATGTGCATCTAAAATACGTGCAATCAGTTCGCGCGTTGATGTTTTACCCACGGAACCGGTGATACCAATCACTGGGCAATTAAATTGTTTTCGCCATTGTGCGGCGATGCTCAGAAGAGCTTTATACGGATTTTTTACAGTAAGAACAAAGGTCTTTTTTAATAGATTAGGATCTAAGGTATCTAGATACTTAGCTTTTTCTTTATCAATAATCAGACCACCTGCCCCTTTTTTAACTGCTTGTGCAATAAAGGTATGACCATCAACATTATCACCTGGCAAAGCAACAAAGATGTCACCTTTGCAAAGCGTGCGTGTATCAATAGAAAAACAAGGGATGGGTGGAGCGGTGCCAAACAGCACCTGTGCATGTAACACATCTTTTAAAAAGAGCTCATCAAACAACATTACAATCTCCACGAACTGAAAAATTTCTTATAATCATGCATGGCTATGGATCGAAAAATGGCTTGCTTTTACTCGATTGTCAAGAAACAGTTTTAAATAAATCGCCATCGTTAACGTACCACTTTCCGAGTCCTACTTCCTTCACTCATTGTGATATGCCCTTGCGATTCAAGAATATCAATAATGCGCGCTGAACGATTATACCCTATTCTGAAGCGTCGTTGAAGTAATGAAATTGATATTTCATCAATCGTCTCTAAAAAGGTGAGTATTTCCTGGTAGAGCTCATCATCCGCATCATGCATCATATCTGTTTTTGTTGAAAGCATAGGATTTAAATCAATATATTTTGGTGGACGCTGCAATCGTATATGATTTGCGATCTCTTGGATTTCATTATCTGAAATATAGGCGCCATGTACACGCTCCAACGCAGCAGAATTAGAATTTAAAAAGAGCATATCGCCCTTACCTAATAATTTTTCAGCCCCCGAGCTATCTAAAATAGTACGCGAATCTACTTTAGATGTTACCCGACATGAAATTCTACTTGGGAAGTTCACTTTAATGAGGCCTGTAATAACATCCACTGAAGGGCGCTGCGTTGCTAAAATCATATGAATGCCTGAAGCCCTCGCCATTTGAGCAACCCGAACAATTAAATCCTCTATTTCCTTGCCGGTGGTCATCATTAAATCTGCAAGTTCATCAATCACCACCACAATAAATGGCAACTCTTGCTCATTATTCATTTTGCGCATCTTATTATAATCAAAAATATTACGCACTCCCGCTTGCGCCAACTGCTCATACCGCTCTTCCATTGTTTGCACTACCCACTTAAGAGCCGCAATTGATTTTTTTGATTCAGTTATAATGGGGAATAATAAATGAGGAAGATCTGCATAGGATGCAAATTCAAGCCGTTTAGGATCAATAAGAATCATGCGCAACTGCTCAGGAGTACATTTACATAATAAACTTATCAGCATGGTATTAAGGGCTACGGACTTACCCGAACCGGTCGATCCGGCAATCAGCAGATGCGGCATAGAGGCTAAATCAACAATTTTAGTGTTGCCAACGGTATTCTCTCCTAAAATAAGAGGTAAACTACCCTCCCAAGAACGAAATTTTTCCGAACGAGCCAAGGCTGCGTAAGAAACATTTTTTCGATCTTTATTGGCTACCTCAAATCCCACATATGGGGTACCGGGAACTGGTGCAATAATCCGAATGCTTAATGCTTGCAGCGCGAGAGCAAGATCATCTTCAAGTGACATTATTTTACTAATCTTAGTATTAATCGCTGGTTGATATTCAAAGAGCGTTACCACTGGACCATGTTTAATTGAAACCACCGAACCTGCGATACCAAAGCATTCAAGCTTTTCTTCCAATATACGTGCACGAGCCTGCACTTCATCCTGAGAACGCTGATCAAGCAAGGTGTTTACTGGTGGTGTAAATAATCTATTAGGCGGAAGCTCATATGACTTTAAAGGTTCTGGCGTTGGCACAACAGCGACAGGTTCTTGATAATGCTCAACGGGCACAACCTCTATAAAATTAGATGAAACATCTTCAATTGCATTATGAGGCTCACTAACTGAAGGCGCTGGAGCTTCAAAATTGGTAGATGCCGTTTCAAATGAATGGGATGACTTGGGAGATTGTTCATAGGAAGGATAGATATCTGAGACTGGTTCTGGTGATTCAGAAAAACTGGTGAACGTTGGAGGTTCATACGTCTTTGCTGGTTGTATTCCAAATATTTTTTGTTTCATACCAACAACCTGATCATTGATTTGGATTGAAACCCATTCACGTACGCGTGCGATCCTATAGGTGAGAGGTCTTGTGATTGGAGCCAACAGCCGCGCGGTGACTGCAAAAGTATAACTAACTGCTCGGAGCCCATGATGGACAACCGGGATAAATGCGATACGCGTAATCAATATCAATGATATCCAAACAGTGGTTATCCCTAAAGAGGCAATAAGGATAGGATCCATAAACGCAAGTTGCCCATAGATAGATTGACCAAGCAATCCTCCAGTGTTTGCATTGAAGACAAGATCCGTTGCATACATACTTTGCATTAATGCAGTGGCACAAATTAACAAGCTAAACGCAATGAGGCGCTCCCATTCATCTCGAAGGGAAACTCTGGAAGCTGTGGCCCAAAAAAAATAAAGCCCAAAGGCGATAAGAAGATAAGCTGATCCTCCTAACAGGTATAATAATGTTGAGGAGACATAAGAACCAACAATACCCATTTGATTATGAATTATTTCAGTGCGGGTTGTATAATAAAATCCTGAGGGATCAACTGGACTATAGGTAGCAAGGCATATCGATAAAAACACCGTTACTAAGACGGTGAAAAATGCCATTAGTCGGTAATTAAATAGAGTTATTATTTTTTTATACATAGTAATCCTCTTAATATTTGATGACTCATAGCTGTCCTACCAAAAAATGCAAACTAAACACAATACAATAAAAAATTTATGGAAAATCTTGAAATATTTTTCAATTTTTTTAAAAATCCAAGATGATGGATCGCATTTGCAGGAGAAGGCAGAGAAAGCCCCACCCTTCAAAACGCCCGACTTAAAGGCATTATCGGTGATGCCAACTCTTCATTAGGCCGATTGAGTGAAGAAATTCAACAAAAAGCTTTACAAGAATTTCAACACCGAAGTATACTGTGCTCGATGATGATGAACTGGAAAAAATTGCATCATTGACTTGTGGATTCAAATGTATTAGCGTTTGGACTACAAATCACGCAATCCAGTATTCAATGTAGGTATTGGAAGATTTTTATACTAAATCGAAAGGAGGACGGCACACAAGAAAGTAGACAATCAAACTAACTTTTTTGAGAGTACGTTTAGGAAAAAAATTCAAATCCAAAAGGCTTGGATCTGAAAAGGAGTAATTAACTATGAAACATTTGTTTAAATCGTTTCTTTCTTTAGTGTTGCTATTTACTACAGCTATGGCTGTAGCATCATGCGGCACAGGTGGCTGTGGCTCAAGCGGCAGCTTTGCTAATGGATGCACTACTAAGTGTGACGTTACTGATTGTGAAGATAATTGTGAGAATCAGTGCTGCGATGACATGTTCTTCTGCAAAACTCACTTCTCTCCACGTTCACAAGGTTCTGATACAGCACGTCGTTTAGTTGCGTCGCACCTGTATGAGCACCAGTTTGATATGGACAAGCTCTATGGTACTTTCGCGGTAACTCTTGCGTTCCAACGCAACTTCCGCAAAGATGAGCTTGCGACATACTTCTCACCAAAATGCGATCCTTGCAACCCTTGCATAATCTTGGGTGCTGATAATCAAAGTGGTGTTGATGTACGTTCGGAAGATTTCGGTCTTTCATGTACTGCTGAAGTATGCTCAGGTCCGAAATACTCAAGCTTCATTGCTGATCTTCAGTGGTGGGTGGGTCTTTCAGAGTGGTGCCCAGGTACTTTCTTTGAATTATACGTTCCAATAGTTCACACTTGGGTTGATTACAACTGTTGCTCACGCCCTCTTAAAGAAAGCAAAGATGACGGTTGTGCTGAAACATTCCAAACCGGTTTAATGTTCTCAGGCGATATTAATGAAAACTCTGATGGTGACAATGTTGGTACAACTGATCCATCAGCTGCTCTTCGTGGCAACTTTATATGGGGTGATGTTGAACGCACAATGTGCTTCGCAAAACAATGCTGTAACAACATTGATAAAACTCGCGTAGCTGATCTTCAGTTCAACCTTGGATACGATTTCTGGCAAACAGAAAACTATACCTTAGGTCTTAAAGTGATCTTCAAAGAGCCAACTGGTAACGTTGCAGAAGGTAAATTCTTGCTCGAACCAATCGTTGGTAACGGCGGACACTTTGAACTTGGTGGTGGTGTTACTGCATCTGCTATCCTTTGGGATAAAGACATCGACCAACAAGTTAGCTGGCATTTAGAAGCTGATATAACTCACTTGTTCAACTCACGTCTACAACGTCGTGTGTTTGACCTTCTAGGTAATGGTTGCTACAGCAGATACCTCTTACTTAAACAGTTCAAAAAAGATGGCCAAAACCTTGTGTATAGCAACTTAGAACGCGGTCCAAACGTGTTTAACCAGTGCCTCAAGGTAAATGCTGGTGCGCAAGTTGATATCACTTCGCTTTGGTCTTACCGTTATACATGCTGGAACGCTGATCTTGCTTTCAACTACTGGTCACGTTCTCAAGAGAAAGTAAATGCTGATAGTCTCTCTTGCTGCAACATTCCAGATGAAACATATGCTATCAAAGGTATCTTGAATGTAACTGGTGCTGAAGCTAATCAAACTGCAAGCAAAGCAACTATCGCTATTGCTACAGAAACTGATGGCTCAAAAATCACTGATGGTGGTTCACCAGTATTCGTTGGTTGCCAAGATCTAGACATCTGCTCTGGTCTTGCTCCATCTGGTAACTCTTTCTCTGTAGTTGGTCACTTCAGCTACCTAATGGAAGATAATGAGTGGGAACCATACTTCGGTGTTGGTGGTAAAGCTGAATTCAGCGGAAGAGGCAACCGAGCTATGAACCAATGGGCTGTTTGGGCTAAAGGTGGCATAACTTTCTAAGTTAATTCACTAGACAGAACAAATAAGTACGAAAGACCCGGGATTTTTTCCCGGGTCTTTTTTTTTGAAAATCTAACAAGATGCACTGGTGTGCAATTCACCATCCAAACAGTTGCAAATTCCTATTGGGATCGATAGAGTATTGATGTCCTTCGATTACGCTACGCTTCACTCAGGATGAGCGGAAATAAAAAAATCCCGCTCGTGGTGAGCGAAATGCTGAGCTAAACGAAGCATGAAGTCGAATCCATCGGCCAAAAAAGGAAATTAAGTAATGAATAAGATTTCAGCCCTTTTGATGATTCTTGTAACTGTTTTCTCTATTAATCTCCATGCACTAGACAGTTGTAGCCCAACTATCGGCTGCCAACCGTGCGGTGATTGTTCCACTGACTGTTCACGAAGTTGTGATTGTTGTGAGCTTGATTGTTGCCATACTGGTTCATGTAAAACTTACCTGGCTAAACGATCACAAGGAACCGATACTGCTCGATGGATGATGGGGCTCAAAGCATTTGTTGAAATGATGAATAATCCAGATGAAACGACTGCGATCATGCTCACACCTGGTTTTTCCCGTTCATTTCGCAATGAAGAATTAGCGCCGTTCTTTTTACCAGGTGATGGCAACTGTGTAACCTTTAATAGAGACTCTATAGAGGATAATGTCCTCAGGTCTGATGATTTCGGCTTATCAGGGACTGGTACCGTCTGTATCTGCCCACAATTATCCAATTTCTTTATCGATTTTTCAGCCTATCTTGATTTAAAAAATTGTTGTGAAGGATTATTCTTTGAAGTTCATGCACCGGTGGTTCATACTTGGTGGGATGCAAACTGCACGACATGCCAACCAGACGCTCCGTGTAGTGCAACCTTCCCAGAAGATTTAATGGCTTGCTCTGATGAGCCAACCCCGGTAGGAACAACTGATCTTAAAAAAGCATTGCGAGGAAACTTTGGCTGGCCAACAGGAACAAGAGTAGGCGTTGAAGTTGATGAACTTTGCTTTGGCGTTATCTGCAAAGACCGAATTAGCAAAACTCGATTAGCTGAAGTGCGTCTTGGCTTAGGATATTATTACAATTGTGATCGTTGGGGCGCTGGCATTAAAGCAGTAGGTGCTATTCCTGCAGGAAATGTGCCAGAAGCTCATTTCTTGCTTGATCCAGTTGTAGGCAATGGAGGCCATGGCGAACTTGGTGTAGGTTTGATGGCCGATGCTAATTTTTATCAATGTGAAGATGGATCCTATTTTGCCTGGTATTTGGATGGGTATGTGAGTCATATGTTTACATCACGAACTCAGCGCAGACTCTTCGATTTAACAAATAATGGTTGCTTTAGCCGGTATCTTCTTCTTAAAGAATTTGATACGAGTGCTTCAACAGATGAAAGTCTTGTTACCCTGCAACGTGGTCCGAACGTGTTTGCGCAACCAATAAAAGTTGCCATTGATGTACAAGGGGATGTGAGTACCATGTTTAGTTACATCGGGAACTGCTTCTCATTTGATATCGGATACAATTTCTGGGGCCGATCGCAAGAAAAATGTAAAGAATTTGGCTGCTGCATTCCTAATAATGTCTATGGCGTTAAAGGTATCCTACCATTCTGTGATCCAGATGGCATAGGCAATATACAAACGGCAAGTACCTCAACAATTAATATGAGCTCTGGAACTGAAGGTGCTGATGATGGCGCAGATCCAAGATTTGTGGCTTGCAAAGATCTTGATCTCTGCTCAGCGCTTAATCCATCGGTATTTACGCATGCGGTATTTGCCAATCTTGGATATAGTAATAGTGGTGCAGAATGCGATATCTTCTTTGGTGTTGGCGGTAAGGTTGAATTCACCGATAGTTGCCACCAAACGATACAACAATGGCAAGTATGGGCAACAGGAGCAGTAACTTTTTAAAAATTAGAATTTGACCCTTATTAGGGAGTGTGGTACAAGAAAAATAAAATGAGTGTAATGAAGAAAAAAGGGAGTTTGGAGTAATGAAAAAAATATTACGTATAGTATGTTCTGTTGTGCTATTGTTTGGGCTCACTGCTCCAATGCAAGCAGACAGTTGTTTTGACTGCGATGACACGTGTGTTCTTGATTCGTGCGGTTTGGAGTTGTGTGATACTTGCACAGGCACTGATCGATGTGGAGATTGCGGCTTTTTCTGCCAAGGACATTTTGCACCCCGTTCAATTGGTTCCGATACAGCTCGTCGCTTAGTTGGTCGTGATCTCTATCTTTATAGTTACGAAGATAATGGATATTACGGTACTTTCAGTATCACTCCTGAAGTAACACGCTCTTTCAGAACGGAAGAGATTGGGCGTTATCTTTCACCCGTTCCGGATTGTAACTGCTTTACGGTTGGACAAGCAGATGATGCAGACCTACGCGGAGAAGATTTTGGATTAAACTGTACTGGCACCGGCAATCAAGTATGCCTTTTCCCACGCGTTACCAATTTCTTAGTTGAGTTCTCACTCTATCTTGGTCTTGATGAATGCTGGAAAGGATTATTTATAGATATTCATATACCAGTAGCACATTCATGGTGGGATACTAATTGTTGCCTCGATACAAGTACTACCTGCTCTGATTCCTTTGAAACTTGCTTGATGTCTACTAATCAAACAAATAATGCAGTAGGTACCACTGATGTTATTAGAGCTTTAAATGGTAATTTCACGTGGGGCGATCTGACTACAGAAATGTGCTTTGGTAAACTCTGTTGTCGCCCAACCAAGACTCGCGTGGCCGATCTTGAAGTTGATGTTGGATATAACTTCTGGGCATGCGAAGATTACCATTTAGCCTTTAAAATTGTTGTTAAGGCACCTACAGGAAATCAACCGGATGCACGATTCCTCTTTGAACCAATTGTAGGTAATGGAGGCCATTGGGAACTTGGCGGCGGCTTAAGCGCTCATTATCTGCTCTGGGATCGAGATGAAAACTGCAATTTAATCTTCCATTTAGATGGATATGCCTCTCACCTGTTTGCAACCAATTGCGAAACGCGTCTTTTTGACTTGTGTAATAATGGATGTTTCAGTAGATATTTGCTACTCAAACGATATAGCGATAATGGGACAACTCTTGATGGTCTTGAACGAGGATCTAATGTATTTGCGCAAAATCTTAGCACGAAAATAAATGTTCAAGGTGATGTAACAGCTCTGCTTAGCTATAAAACAGATTGTTGGCTTATCGATCTTGGATATAACTTCTGGGGTAGAAGCCAAGAGGAAGAGGACTGCTTATTCTTTGATATTCCGGAAAACACCTATGGCATAAAAGGAACATTACCTGCTTGCGAAGGAACTACTCCAGATTTACGAACTGCAAGTCTTTCAACTATTAAAGAAAGCAAAGGCACGCAAGGTGATGATGACGGAGCTACGCCAATATTCTTATCGAATAATGATCTAGATATTTGCGGCTCACTTGCACCATCTGCAATTTCACATTCGTTCGTCTTCCATTTTGGATATCTATGGGAAGATAGTGATTATACACCATATCTAGGTATTGGTGGGAAAGTTGAATTCAGCGGTAGTAATGAAGCAACATTGGATCAATGGGCTCTATGGCTTAAAGGCGGCTTAACATTCTAATATAGGCAAAAGGATAGTTGAATTATGAAAAAGAAATTAGTCCTTCTACTCCTGGTAACAGCAAGTTTATTTAATACAGGACTTATTCTTGCCAGTTCTGACGAATGTTGCCCAGAGCAATGTTGTGACGATGAGTACAATTGCCAAGGATATCTGGCCGCACGTTCACAAGCATCTAATACCGCGCGGCGGTTAGTTGGAACTCATCTTTTTACTGACACGTATAATGTTGATGAGTTTATTCAAGTGTTTTCGGCCACGGCAGCCTATAGCCAAAGTTTTAAGAATGATGCAATTGGACGTTATTTCAATCCAGTCTGCAACTCAAACTGCTTTACTCTTGGTGCTGATGGCGAAGCTAACGTGAGAGCTGAAGATTTTGGACTTGCATGCACCGGAGCTGTATGTCTTTTACCAAAATCCTCCAGTTTTGTTTTTGATATCCAATATTACTTAGGTCTTGATCCTTTCTGCCAAGGTCTCTTTTTTAAGTTATATGCACCAATCGTTCACAACTCCCGCAAAATCGAATGTTGTGCATTAGATGAAGAGTGTGACAGGGAATTCGATGTGTGCCTTATGTCAACAAATACTGATAACACAGCCCCTGGCACAGCTAATATTTGTAAAGCACTCAATGGCTGTTTCATTTGGGGTGATCTTGAAAATAAAATGGAATTTGGATCGCTTAATGCTGATCAGGATAAAACAGCCCTTGCTGATCTACAATTTGAACTAGGATATAATTATTGGCGAGGTGAAAACGGATACTTTGGCTTCAAACTTATTGCAAAAGCACCAACGGGTAACCGGCCTAATGGTCGCATGATATTTGAGCCTATCGCGGGAAATGGTGGTCATTTTGAATTTGGCGGCGGAGTAAGCGCGTATTGGCGTTGTTGGGAAACTGATGTAAATCGATTTATTACCACACATATCCAAGCAGACTTCACTCATTTATTCAAAACAAGATGCCAAACACGTGTCTTTGATTTAAATAATGGCTGCAACGAGGATCCAAGCAGATGTTTTAGCAGATATCTTCTACTTAAAGAGTTTGGTAATGATGGAACTGAGCTTGTTGGGCTTGAAAGAGGACCGAATGTCTTTGCTCAACAATTGAAGGTACGCATTCCAATACAAGTTGATATAACATGGCTTTTGGGCTTCAGGAGAGATTGCTGGAACTTTGATCTCGCCTATAA
>SDBT01013961.1_pt1 | contig 12844 bp, 15 predicted proteins | sample 2277101 | NCBI WGS metagenome assembly SDBT01 (sample SAMN10404973, study PRJNA504765) | marine sediment metagenome | isolation source: marine sediment core GS10_PC15, 103 cmbsf | place: Arctic Ocean: Southern Knipovich Ridge | collected 2010 | reverse complement strand
TAATAAGCTTAATGGACGAATCGTCCTTAATTGAATGCCCTCTAGGTTACGACTCCCAGAGGGACTAACATGAATACATCAACGAATCGACGTATAGGTACAATACGACTTTGTAATATTTAAGATCTACTTTTTTAAAAAAAGAGATTATTGTAACGTAGGAAGGAATTTGGCAGTCTACAGTTACAAATTATGGCTATATTGTATAAGTGAATTTTTCATCGAAGAAAAATTGAAAATCATTTTAAAATATTCTTAACAGAATTTTTTTTGATATTCTTCAGCTTCTTTTTTTGTGTTGAATACAGTAACCTTTGCTGTCACAGCCATATTTGCTCCTGGCTTCAATCCAGATGGAATATAGTCTATTCCATTATCTTTACACAATTTTTGTAGTCTACCTATCTCTGTAGCCATCTTTTCAATTAGTTCTTTGGTAGTGAGTTGGGTCATTATAATTGGTAAAAATACTGCACAAAAATAGTTTCCCCTAGTATAAATGGAATAGCAGCAACAGCATCATGACTCATCATCATATCTCCAGCAAATCTCCACTCTTGAAATATTGCAACTTCATTAATTGTACCACTTTGTATTGTTGGACCAATATTTACACCAACTGTTACCCTTCCAGCAGTGGGGTTGTATGCTGAGGGATTAACTAAGGTTAAGTTTGCTTCAGGTCCTCCAACAAATGGTGTTTCTATTTTAAAGTCACTAACTAATGGTGCAGTGGCACCACTTCCCATCTGAATACGAGATTCACCACTTGTAAATCCAGTATGGTTGTTATTACCATCATTGTAAAAATATCTTCCAGGTTGAAGAACTCCTGAAATATTAACTGGTGGCTGTCCAGGTCCTATTTCTGCTAGTGGTGAATTGGCAGCACCTGTTTCAGTAGAGTGCATTGCTGCCAACCACTTTCCAAAATTATCATTAATTATATCTCCAGGTAACGACCCTCCAAGTTCTTTAATTCCTCCTGATTCATCAAGAGTATGTACCATAGCTATGACCCCAGGTCGAGGAAGAAAACCAAGCACAGAGAATTTCCTCTCTTGAAGATAGTCTGCAATTTTTTCATTTAATTTTTCATTGAATGTTTTTCCAATGAATTGTTCTTGTAGATAACTATCCATTATGTGATACTCCAAGTGTATGTTACATTGATATTCTGCCCACTAACAAAACTTGCTGCTGCAACATCATGTGATATCATAAATCTGTGGAATGTATCAGTTTGAATTCTCCATCTCATAAACAGCCCACATTCCCCAATAGTGTCAGTTGTTGTAACATTTGATAATAGCCCGTTAACCACTACTTGTTGAAGTCCTGTTAACCATCCTCCAGGAGTTACAGCAAAATTATTACTTTCTGGAGCAGCAACAAAAGGATCAGTCAGGTTAAAGTCACTTCTAGCTATTACTCCACCTCTTCCCACTCTCATTGTGGCTCCACAAGTGCCACCATCATTTCTAGCAAATTGGTTTCCTCCAGAATCATTCATGCTTACGGTTCTACCTACACCTGTTTCATCAATTAGGTTCTTCAAACTATTTCCATTGTTTATCATTCCAGAAAATGCAGCACCGAAGATATTTGTCAGTAGGTCATTAGGCTCGGAACAACCGATAGACGTCAAAATGTTTGGGTCTTTGGGGTCAAAGACAGTGATAAGAGCCATTGGTCTCATGGGCACATATCCTAGTTTCTTATTCCAATTCTCTTTTATGGATTTGAAAATCTCATCCTGAATTTTTAATTTAGATTTGTCTTTACCAATAAAGTGCTCTTGTAATTGTAGTGATGTGTGTGCTTTCATTTTATGGTCCTGATGCTAGAGCAATGACAGATACACTTAAAATGTTTCCAGGATTCAGATCTCCTATTTCGGTTGTTTCACAATTCAAGAGTAAATTTATCAAAGAATCAACATTACCTGAATCAATCTCACATACTAATGAGAAATTATTCCCAACATCAACATCACCTAAAAATGCAATATCACAATTTGCAAAAATTGCATGTATTACTTCTGGAGAAAAGACAAGAGGTTCTCCAAATTTTGTATTTCCAAACCAGGTTGGACCAATGCCATGACCACTCATATCTGAAAGAAATACTGTGTAAAGATAGTCTCTCCCAGTATGAAAGCCACCACTGGATTAATAGCATCATGTGACATTAGAAATTCAGTGCTGAATCTCCAGTCTTGAATTAAGGCAAGTTCACTAATAGTTCCTGCACCTGCGGCAGGTCCTATATTTGCTGCAATAGATATTCTTGAAACAGTAGGGTTGAATCCTGCTGGCCCAGCAACAAGTTTCATTACATCTTCTGGTCCTGCATTTGCAAAAGGAGTCTCTATGTTAAAGTCACTAACTAATGGTGGAGTGGCACCTTGCCCGATTTGTATATATGCTTCTCCTGCTGTAAAAGCATTCCAAGCATTATTGCCATCATTGTAATAATAATTACTTCCATTAGCCACACCTTGTAGATTAACGGGGTCATTGCCTTGTCCTATTTGTGCATCTGCGGGGTTTGCCCCATTGACAAGTGGGGAGTGCATGGCTGCAAGCCATTTTCCAAAATTATCATTAATAATATCAAGTGGGTCAGAGCCACCGATTGCTTTGATTTCACCTTTATCTATTGTATGAACCATAGCAATTACTCCAGGTCTTGGAAGAAAACCAAGCACAGAGAATTTCCTCTCCGAAAAATAATCCTTCATTTCTTCATTTAATTTTTCATTGAATGTTTTTCCAATGAATTGTTCTTGTGGATAAATGTCTGTCATGATATGCTCCAAGTGTATGTGACATTGATATTTTGTCCACCACTGAAACTGGCTGATGCAACATCATGAGATATCATAAAATCACTGTTAAAATTAGGCGCAGTATTGGTACGCCACTTTGCAAACAAACCACACTCTCCTATTACATCAGATGTTGTAACACTAGCCAATAGTCCACTCACAATAACTTGTTGATTGCCTGAAATCCAACCTCCAGGCGTAATATTAAACAAGTTACTTTCAGGTGCGGCAACAAATGGGGTAGTTAATTGAAAATCGCTTCTGGCTATTGCTCCACCTTGACCCACTTTCATTCTCATACCTACATTGCTTGGTGAACTAGTTCTGTTGTATCCATTACTATTAGCTAGTTTCATTACTACAGTGTTAACAATACCATTAATGTCTGTAAGATTTTTTAATACATTGCCTCCAGCATTCCACATTCCAGCAAAAGCAGCACCAAAAATATTAGTTAAAAGGTCATTAGGTTTAGAGAATCCTATTGATTCAATAATTGATGATTTGGGATTGTGGACAGTGATTAGTGCCATGGGTTTTAGTGGGACATATCCCAGTTTTTCATTCCAACCTTCTTTGATGGTTTGGAAAATATCTTCTTGTATTTTTGCTAAATCTTTATCCTTTCCAACAAACTGCTCACTTACGTAGTTTTCAAGTGTCATTAGGAAGTCACCATTATAGTACAAAATATACTCATATTGATAATTGGATTAACGTCTCCCACAAAAGATGTGTCACAACTAGCCCCCATAGTGATGAAGTCCTCAACATTGTTTTTATCTATTTCACATGCAACTGCAAAAGTGATTGTTGGATTAACATCACCAATGAAGGCAATATCACATAATGTGGAAAGGGTTTTGGCATTGAAAGCAAATGGTAATTGTTTTCCATCTCCTCTAGCTATCCATGCCTCTGCAATTCCAGGAAAAGCTGTTCGTCTCATGTTATGTCCTTTATCACTACATAAGACTCTGGTTGTCCAATCATTGAACCAAGCATTGTGATTCCAGCAAGATTGCTATTAGATGTAAATTGAACTTCTAAAGTGTCAGTATCGGCTACAGGTTGAAAAATTGCCTTTGCTGATGGTTGAATAGATTGAAAAGTTCCAGGACTATCCATAGTGTGCACAAAGCCTCGATTGCCTATAAAGAGCCCGCCACCAGCAATATCAACCCAATCATAACCCAGAGTGGCAGGAATCGCAGGATCACTCATTCCAATAAAACATTCACATTCGTAAGTTCTTCCTGCTCTAAATCCTGAGAAGATTCCAGATAATTGTCCAGCTCCTGTAGAGACAGTGATTCCTTGACTATTTAATATCGTATCAAACTCAGCATGAGACGTCACAGTTAGTGGTGGTGGTTGGTTAACAGCTTTGATTGCATGGATAAAATCTGTGTTTCCTGCTGATTGTGTTTCAAATGCTAGTATGAGTGTAATAACTCCTGTATTATAAGCATAGAATACTACAGAAGTTTTTGATGTTGGTGCGAAATTAACAAGAGGTACTACACCATTTGCAAAAGATTGAGTGTAGGTTACATTATGGCTACCAATTCCATCTTGAGTATATTCAACAATGACTTGCTGCCATTTCCCAGGTGCAGGAAGATTAGTATGTGTAATTAGCATACCCCCTTGGAGAACCATCCTTTGAAAATTTGCTACAGACCAATCAATGTTGAGAACACCTGGACCTTGGTTACCGTGATCAAATTCAGGATATGAGAGAAAACTGGCAGATGAATCAAAGGATAAGATTACACTAGAGCCATCATTATACGCATAGAAAATAATAGTAGTCTTAGTGTTAGCTCCTGTATTGATTAGTGGCACTACACCATTTGCAAAAGTATCAAGGAAAGTTACATTATGATTGCCAGTTCCATCTTGAGTGAATTCAAGAATTACTTGCTCCCATTTTCCAGCTACAGGAAGATTATCCATTGTAATAGCAATATCACCATTAAGAATTGCTCGATAGAAGTTGTTTGTACTCCAGTCAATTATTTGAGTGAGAAAACCTATTGTGCCAAGATCATTTTCATTAAGAATAATAGGATCAGTTAGTCCACCGCCCCCAGAACCTCCTCCACTAAGAACTCGCCATTTTGCAGTTGTGATATCATAAACTAAAAGAGCGACATTTGTATCAGATAAATTAAAGTCTGTTGCATCAGGTGTAAGAATTGTATTTGGAGTTGCAGCTGCTGTATGTTTAATTGTAATTGTATTTCCTTGAATTCCATAAAGTAATAATCGTTGACCAGGTCTTTGAGCTCCTAATATGGTTGTAAGATTAGCTGTTAATCCAGCACTTATAGTTACTACTTTATCAACAGAAATTACATTTAGTGGATTACTACTTCCATCCTCTAAGATGTCAAGTGTTTCAGTTCCAACATCTAGTACAGCTGTTTGCAGATTAAATCCTAGGTTTCCACGAAATAAAGCACCTTCTAATGATGCATTACGTTGATCTCGTCCTGATTGTTTAAAATTTCCGTATCCGCTATTGTCTGAAAAGTGTACACTTCCCAAGTTTTGTGCATTTTGTTGAGCAGCCACTGCATAATTTTCATTATCACTTTGAGTCTGAAGAACTGCATCATCATCACTAGTTGAAAAAGAACGTGCTTTACCCATTTACAGAAACCTCTTTACAGATTTGATTGTTCTAGTAAATCCTCCTTCTCCTGTTCCAGGGGCTGTTAAATTATATTGAATGTGTCTTGCAACAAGCTTTATTCTTTTTAGAGATGGATTTGTATTGTCATCTTGTAAATTAACTAGTTGATCATTTTCAAAAAAGAAACTATCACCAAACTTTAGAGCAAATAATTCACTGCCAGCAGTCTCTATCTGAAATTCTCTTAGCTGAAATTGTTCTTTTTCAAGCTCAGTTTGTGCATCGTTAAGTAATTGTTGAAATGTCATAATATGAGGTCTTTTTCTAAACTGTGCCTCTAAATTTCTGTCAACACCTGGTTGTCTAGCAATTGCTAAAAGTGGTTTTGTAAAATGAAAATCATCAATAGTTATTGCCAAGGTTCCTCCCAAAATTTTAGTTAGACTTTCATTGTTTACATTAAAGTCAATACCATCACCAGAAATATCTGGCGCATAACGTCCAAATTCATCATAAAGATTTTGAACTTGAAATCCCACCATTTGAATTTCTCTAAATGCAAATCTGTTAATAATTTCTAATTCCTGTGGAAGCAAAAGGGTTACAATATTATTTGCACTAATATCAAAGAATCTTGGTTTTCTTCCTCTGTAAATCCTAAATGAGGAAAGGGGGATTTTGACTTGGTAAAATACATTAACAAAAGGTATTTCAGCATCATAAAATACAGTATTATCATATCTATCAATCATCCATATTCGAACTGTAGTAGTGCCATCGATGTTGAAAGTATCTAAAATATCTCGATTTGTAATCATAATATTTGCAACAAGTTCTTGAAGCTGACCTAGATCTTCACTTTCATCTTGATTGAATCCTCTTGTTCCTCTACTGGTCCATGTCATATTTTGTGTATCAACAAAACTTGGATTCAAATTCAAGACAGAAGGAGATTCAGTTCCATAGATATTTCCAATACTTACTGAAGCACCATAATTATTTGGAGAAAATGGAATGCGAAATACTGCCCATGCACCTCTTTTGTAAAAATCTCCTAATGGAGTAGCAGATCCAGCATCAATTCTTGATTGATAGTTTTGTCCGACCTCATACTTGAATTCAATAGCGGAGTTGATGTTTGTTGCAAATGGATTACCATCTTTTGTGACATCAGGATGATTTGTATCATCAGTTAATGCAGGATCAGGATCATAGCTTGTAACTGCTGAAATTGTAGAGTACTGGTGAAGACAATCAACTGCCAAATCTCCAGTTACTACAGACCACGTATTACCAGTCTCATCAAACTGATAGATTTGTGATTCGTCAAGTACAACGCATTGCATATTATCCAAGTCAGTTCCAGTGTCAGCTGGTCTGTATTTTACAATCCATTCTGTGCCACTCCATTCAACAATATTATTTGAAAATGGAATTCCATTGGAGTCACTTCCTGCAAAGGTACCTGTTCCAGTACCATTAATCAGACATCGTCTTCCAAGTGGAAATAGATTTGTTTGTCCTGAATACGCCCAATTGTTTGCAGCAGTAGTAAGTTCTACATCAGTTGTTGCAATAAAATCAGCCCAGGTTCTAAAGTATCTAGCTTCTGGAGTTGGATCTAAAACTACAATGTTAATGTCAAACATCGTTGCACCAGTTGATGTGATTACTTGGCTAACTTGTGATACATTATTAGGATCAGCACCACAATTTGCCCATTCTCTTACTTTATCATCAGTCCATTCAGAATATTGAATGGTATCACCGAATTCATCAGACATATCAATTTGTTCCCAATCAGAGGGAGCAGATGGCGGAGGTGTAAATGGAGGAATTCCTGTGATGTCATTTAATGCTCTGAAATGTTTGTTATCGAAATATTTTACAACAGAGTCTTTGAGATAGAAAATATCCTCATCCCATTGAGGTCGAAAAATAAATTGATCTTTACCGCTCGCATATTTGGAGTGACCAGTTGGCAATGACCCATGAGTTTGAGATCCCCATGCAGCTACTTGTGTTGCAGTAGCTGCTGCAATTCCAACATCAGTAGAACCAATGTTTATTTTAAAATCATCACCTGTAACTGGTTGTTTTAGTGTTGGAATGTTTGCATCATCATTGATATCAACTGTACGACTTCCTTGTGAAAATAACGCAACATTAATTTGATTTACAGATGGCGTTTCAAAACCACATTCAAAGTAATCTAATATGCCACCTGCTGCAACTGATCCTCCTAATTTATCAAGCATCTGAATCCAACGATTATAGCCTGTATCTTCAACAAGTCCGTATTCATAATGATTAACTGTAAACTTTGGAAATCCATTTCCAAAACTATTTCCCTGATTATAACCAATTGTATGTCCAACTAATACTGGTTGTTCAGTATCTCTATTTTCATTGTAACTTACACCAATTTCTCGTGCAACTGTGAATGCATCAGAAAAGAAAAATCTTGATGCAAAATTAATTCGTTGTGTATGATATTCTATTCCAATAAGATTTAATTCTAAAATAGTTCCTTCTGTCTTTGTCTGAGATGGAATAATTAACGGATTAAATTCAAAGAATCTGTCATAAGTATTTCCCACCAAGTCTTCACATTGAATTCGGAATCGATCATATTGATCAATTACAGTTTTAGGATTATCATATCCTGAGCCACTTGTATTTACAATATATGATGTGACTTGTTGATTAACTACAATTGCTGTTGCAGTTCCTTGTACAGTTGCACCTCCTCCACTTAGAGTAACAGTTGGAGTAGAAGTATAACCACTTCCAGGATTTGCTACATTGACTGCTGTAAGCGAGCCTCCTGAAGTTACAGCAGTTGCAGTAGCCCCCATTCCACCACCACCAGTAATTGTTACAGTTGGTAAAGTTGTATCTGTAATGAAATTTCCAAATGCTCCTGAAAGTTTCAATACACAACTATTAACCTGTCCTGATCCTGTATCAGTAAATGATATAGAAATTACATCAAGAGTCATATCTACAGTTGTAACATAACTATCACTTGCATCAAAAAAAGTTACAAAAAAATTCTTAACATTTCCAATATCTGCCATTATGGTGTACCTAATCCTTGTGGATCACCACTGAATCTCAAAGTCAGAACAACTCCAGCTTTTTCCTTGTATTCCCCATCTCGGACTATGCGAGCTTGAGCTAGAACATATCCAAAAGTAAGGGACGGTTGAACATTAAACTGCGGCATGTCATCCATGCGTAAACCAAATCTACCTTTTGGAAAACTAGCTTGTACAGTTTTATCTTCTTGAAGCCATGTTACAAGGTGACTCAAGTCCAGAGATGTTGAAGAAGACTGTCTTATTTGACCAGTTACTTGAACATCTATTCCTTGAAGTCCCATATCTTGGACTTCGTTGATTTGACCACCAACCCTTGGATTTTCAGGAGTTGCATTTCGGTAATTTACTTCTGTATTGAAAACATAGCTACCAGTAGTAATGACAGGTTGTGAATTAAATAAAATTATATTTTCTGCTAATGCTGCTGCTTCTGTTGCACCCTGAGCAGTAGTAGTACGCCATATGGCAGTATTTTCTCCTGCCAATTAACTAAATCTCCCTGATACTGTTCGTCTCTTTGGATTACCTCGATTGTCAACACCAGAACCGCTAAGATATGCATGTCCATAAATTTGCTGACTAGAACGATACGGTGATGATTGTAAGATTCCTGTACCACCACTTGAAAACTCAAAGAGATTTCCATTTACTTGTGATTCACCACCACGCAGTCCTTGTATTGTAGTTATACGAATTTCCTGATAGCCATGTCGTAATTCTTCTTGGAGAGTTCGCTCATAGAATTTGAATGTCTCAACTCTTGCTATTCTTCGAAATCTTCTATCAAGCCATCTTCCTGGTTGCATCAATTGATCAATTGCAAATAAAATTGTCTCATAGACTAACAATGCAATAATAGCATAGATTCCACCTTTTGCAGCAGCAGAACCATATTTTCCTAGCTTTTTTGTAAGTCCCATCATTAGAAATTGACCAGGATTGGTAACAATTTGTCTTAGATTGTTTACTTGTTCTTTAGTAAAATCATTGATAGTACCAAGAGGACCGTCTTTGATTTCTTTTATGTAATCTTTTGTTTTTTTCTTCTCAACTTCTTCTTTTTCTTCTGATTGGGTTCTCTGTGCTTCTGTTTGAGTTCCTTTTCTTGTAACTTTAGAGACTCCTTGTTGCTCACTAGTCTTTGCTAAATCTTCACTAACATTTGAAATTAATTTTCTGTCTTCTTCATCAACATCAAGTTTTATCTTGATGTGAATTGTATCTTCACGATCAGCCAAAGAGTTGTGTCTCCTCCAAATATTTTTGAATAGAAACTGTTAGTTTGCTTTTAAATTCTGGATAACCTTTTTCGACTCCTTTTTGAAAGATGTGTCTAGCTTCTATTCCACTTACAAAATGACCTTTTGAAAAATATCGAACTTGACCAAGTACCCATGAAAGTGCTTTTTTGAAAACGGGTTTAATGAAATGTCGCTTTGTTCCCTCCTCAAACCACAAATCAAGTGGCTCCTTGTTTTTACCCTTAAAGTCAACCCAAATCCACAGATATTCTCCATCAAAATCAGAATGAATACTATCAATGTATCGTTGTGGCATTCTTTGATGTGTAGCTTCTTCTTTGATGGATCGAACTAAAGTTTGATTTGCAACATCTAATAATCTTGATTTACCATATTCTTCTATTCGAAAAGGTAAGGATTGTGTTCGTAATGAAGACAGGTATAGATTATCGACCAATAAAAAAAGGCGTTTTTTTTAAATTAAGGTATTATGCTTTGGGATTTTAACTCAGATTTACTGTAACTGTATCATCAGTTATTCTGAATCTTACTCGAAATATTAGACCTCCTTCAACAGGTTTTACAATATTAAAGTCTGGAAGGACTGCATTTACAGTAATTGTTGCATCACTTCCTGCACTTTCACGAGATTCTGCAAGTATTGAGAATGTTGTAGTGGTCAAATCACCATTTGCATCAAGCTCAGTCAGATTGTTAAATGAGTTTATCTCTGTTGTTGTAAGTAGTAATGTTGCATCAAAATAATGATCACCTTTTCCATAAAAATATTGTACTCCCCCATCAGTAGTTGGCTCTCTAGATTCTGGTCTTCCTAGATGAAACTCAAGTTCTTGCAGCATGATATACCTATCACCACCAACATCAAGTTTCAGATTCTGTGCATTTACAAGATCATTAATAGAGCCAATATCTGCCATGCCTAAAATCTAATTTCAGAATTAAAGGTATTTTGTAAATCAGATTATAGTGTAGCATATGTTGAAGGTTGTGTAAGATTGCCTCTAATATGAAATTTTACTAGTTCCTCATTTTCAGTAATTTTCTGAGTCTCTGTGATATTTACAAAAAGTGTTTCACTTAAAATTACAGGAGGAACTTCAGTATTTCCAACATTGTGTAAAAATACGGCAGTTCCCAGTTCTCCATTATTTTGAGGTAGAAATATCTGACTAAGTGAGTTTAATGTTGCAGAAGTTATGTCACTTTTTTTAAGATCCATCATACATGTAAATCTGCCACTAAATGCTCCTCTATAGTAAATTGGAATTGCAGTTGTTTGTGGAGAATCAGTGGTAATGTATGGAATGTTTCGCCATCCCTGAACTACTTCTACTCGATAGACTTGGGTGTAGATGTAATCACTAGCTGGCAAATTATCTCCACTTGATTCAGATGTATCAAAAACAAGTACACCGCTACTTCCCACAGCACCAGGATATCCAATAAAGACTTCATCACTGTTTGATAATATTCTGTTTACTGTAAACCTCAAAGTTCTAACTAGCATCGGTTCATCAGGAAAAAAGGTATCATCTTTAGTCCAACTTGTTATAGTTCTGAAAAATTCTCCCGTCCCACTTGATGGAGAATACAGAGTTTTTAGAATTCTTATTACTTCACTAGTCATTTGTTGCATCAAGTCAATCCAAACTGAGAAAATGTCATCTGCTGAATCAGGTACTTGTAAAAAGCATGTAATCTCAAATAGTTCTGATTGCTCAAAGTATGTTGGATGTTCTGTTATGTCTTGGTCTCCAATCGCGTTGATTTTTTGGACAGTTACCATCTTTGCCTTTTTATTTCCAGGAACTTGATCTCTATCTAAAAAATTAACAACTTCAGTCATATCACTAACTACTACTTTTGATAACTCACCAGTAAGTGCCCAATTATCAAATAATAATTCCTTGATAGTCTGAGCTTCAGAAGTTGATGTAGTTGCACTTGCTAAATTAGATGGAGGACCAGTTCCTGAAACATTAATTGCTGAAACTCTATATTTTCCGTTGTCTCGTGCACTTAATGTGGAATCTGTAAAAAATGTGTCATCATTTCCAGTATCAGCTACAAGTGTTGTAAATGCAGCTCCATTGAGACTTCGTTCTATAAAATATCCTGTGATAATATCACCACCATCACTTTCAGGTGCTGACCAACGTAACTCGATTGTAGTTTCTATTGTAGCTTCTGCGGAAAGTTGGAGTGGTGAAGTTGCTATTGCCATTAGTTAGTAAACCCTGTATTGGCTGCCGTTACACCAAAAGTTTCTGCACCAGAAAGTCCACTAGCATTTTTTCTACCATAAGTTGCCATGATGTAATCTTGTACAGATTTTTTTACAATAATGGTAACTTGTACTACTTCTTGTTTCATTGGGTTTTGAAACTGATTAAAGTAAGAAGCTGCAAGTTGGGATGCTAAAGATGTTAGTTCAGGATCAGGACTAGTTAATGGGATATCAGCATTTAGTCTAATCTGAGTTGCAGTATAGTTATCTGCCGCATTCCGAGCTGTTGTGATTTTTTCATCAGAATCATCATTGCTTCGTGCAATATTGAGATAATCCTTAGTCTCATCTAAATTAGAGAATACTTGATCAGGCGTCGAAGACAATAAGAAAAGTTTAATTAAAAAAATAAAGGTATTTTTAATTTATTTTATGGATTTCCCGCAGAAGTTGCTATCCATTGGAAATTTGCGGGATCAATGCCATTTCCATCAGGCTCATCATATCTTACAGTAAAACCAGTTGTACCAATACTATAAACTGATAAAACTACTCCTTTTTCAGCAGATGCATAATCTACATTACCCTCAAAACTGACCACAACATTAGGAGCACTAGAAAATGCCGTATTGAATGAAACAGTTGTAGTTCCATTTCTTGCAACAGAATCAGTTCCACTTTTGGTAGCTGCACCTGAAGAAACCCAGCTTCCATCGGCTCTAAGAAAATTAGTAGTTCCCCCTCCACTAGCAGGAACAACTCCTTTTAGTGCACTTGTAA
>SDBT01013958.1_pt1 | contig 12846 bp, 10 predicted proteins | sample 2277101 | NCBI WGS metagenome assembly SDBT01 (sample SAMN10404973, study PRJNA504765) | marine sediment metagenome | isolation source: marine sediment core GS10_PC15, 103 cmbsf | place: Arctic Ocean: Southern Knipovich Ridge | collected 2010 | reverse complement strand
CGGTCATCAATTACATTAACTCCCGCTCTTATATGATAAGCCATTCCTTGTTTTTCACGAATATCAAATACGATTTTTTCGCTTAAAATTAGTGATAGAGCTTGCAAAGCAGGTTTATCTTTTTCTTCAATTGACGTAGTAAATCCCCAGAATAAATACGAACGATTTCCACCACCTTGTTTTTCAATTTTTTGTTTTTCTTGTTGTAACTTGATACGTTTGAAATAAACAGGTTCATATTCAATATTTTCACTTGTGGAAAAGGACGAAAAATCATTATTAATTATTTCAGGGGCAGCTGATGAAACGACTGAGATAACCATATTATTTGGACTAAAGTAAATATCTCTGAATTGTAGTAATTGTTCATAAGAAGGATAGTCTTCATTTTTTAAATATTGACTTTCTGTATAAATCAGTTTTTTATAGCTATCTTTAAAAAGTTCGTCTGCAGGATCTTTTCTACCTATTATCATCGGATTTGGTTTACTAAATTGCTTTAATGCATTTTGATATTCCGTCTCGCTTGGGATAAAATTTTGCAATTCAATATTTAAATAATTAATGACGGCAGGGATGTCATCACTTAAGGCTTCAACTCTGATATATCCAAAATCAGGATTGAGGTATATATCATCCATAGGAATGTATTCATTATCATTTACAGTAATGGATAATCCAAATCTGCTGCTGATTTTACTATTTTTTTCGGATTTCATCCAGTCCCCAATACATTCATGTAGAATTTTTGCGGCATCTTTACCAAATTCAGATTCCAATGAAACTTTATGTCCGATTAAATAATGGATTGCTAATAGTTTACTACCCTTGTTCTGTTTCACAATTAAAGTAGGTGATAAGCCGTCTGACTCGAATAGTTTTTCTGTGACAACAGTATTATCACTTGTATCAGTTTTCATTTTTGCAGGATGTTGTAAAATAATGATCGGTTCAGAACCGATATTTAATTGCCTCAAATTCTCAGCAGCTTTATAATAAATAGCACCGGAGTAAGATGCTAATACCGCTTCAATTCCATTTACTGCAAATTCGTGCGCATTATATATACCAAACATGTGCGGTTTTTCAATATTTTTTAAGAAAACCGTACGTGCTTTTATCGCTTCAGTGTCCAATTTTTCTTTAGAGAATTTCCACGAATTATTCCGAATATAACCGCTCACCGATTCGATGATTTGATCAATCGAAGTGTTATTGGTAATAATTAATCTAGCTTCTATATACGCAGTTAGCGGTGATTCGATAGTTTGTAATTTTACAGATTGAATATTTTCACCAAACTTACTGAACAAAATATCTTCTAATTTTAAACCGCCATTATCAAATTTGATATCCAATAGTGAGTAAAAAGCAGTTGTCTGATCATGCGGTATTTTGAAAAGAAATTGAAGTTGTAATTCTTTTCCGTCATAAAACCGATGATATATTCTAGTTTTATTGGGTATTGTAAGAGATTCATTATCAAATCCCAATGACCAATTTTCGCTAATGCCTCGGATTACTTCTCCCGGCGGATATTTACCATAAATATTATTGATATCATTTAGCATATCAGTGCTATTAAAATTCCCAATAACGCTTACAATCATGTTGTTAGGAACATAATTATTTTTATAAAAATCATAAACTATATCTCTGTCAATGGCTTGTATGGTAGCATATGTTCCAAGCGTTGGTAACGATAAAGCATGCCCTTTGTATAGTATCGAAATTAAATTTCGATTAATTTGTTCAGCAGGACTACTCAATGATTTTGAAATTTCCTCTAATACGATGCCTTTTTCTTTTTGAAATTTGGCTTCCGGAAGGATTGAGTTGAACAACATATCAGTTTGGATTTTCATTCCGGCAACGATATTATCAGCCGGTGTTACCATCATGTAATTTGTATAATATTCTGATGTATTAGCATTATTATAACCTCCGATGCGATCCGTATCATCGTAAAGTTGCTTTTGCGTACGACTATTCGTACCGTTAAATAATAGATGCTCTAACATGTGGCTCATACCGGAAGTAGCAAAAGTTTCATAAGCAGAACCAACTTTAACTACAGTATTAACTCCTACCATTGGAAGAGCAGGATTCTCTATTAACAATACCTGTAACCCATTGTCTAAAATGTGAATAGATACACCGCTTGGCAAAGATTGAGCACCACATAGTAATGGTGCCAACAGCATAATTAAATTTATGGTAATTGATAAATTGTTAATTTTGTTTTTCATCATGTGAAAATCCTATATAATCTTATTTTAAATTTATGGCAATTAGACTATATAAATTTTTCCTAAAATTGCCGGATATTTTGTTCTGGTCGCCCCTTTAATATTAGACGTTTCCTTTTATTGTTTCATTAGCTAATACCACAATTCCAAATCCAAACCAGCACAAGATGTTTCTGACATTAATCCAATAATCTTTAATTTGTCTATAAAATGTATACTAATCATTTGTTATCAATAAATGTAACATTATATTGTAACTGTTACCAATTTGAATTGATATAATATTAACCGTATTTTTCTTGATTAATTTTATATGCACAAATATTATTTAATTAAACATTCACATAATGGATAAAAGTATATTAAAAGCTATCCGCGACAATGACCATCGCAAATTATCTCGTGTTATTACTCAAATTATTGATAACAAAGATATTGACAGTAATTTCTATCAAGATATTTATCCATTTACAAAAGATGCTTTAAGAATCGGGATTACCGGACCACCCGGTGCAGGTAAAAGCACATTGATCGACCAACTGATCAAATTAGCCTTGGATAATGATAAATCTGTAGGGGTGATTGCTGTTGATCCGACCAGTCCATTTACCGGCGGAGCATTGTTAGGCGATCGTGTGAGAATGAATAAGTTCACTTGGAATAATAATGTATTTATAAGGAGCATGGCAACGCAGGGCGATCTAGGTGGTTTGGCAAAGAAAGCACAGGACGTAGGTGATATTCTCGCTGCAAGCGGAAAAGATATTGTAATTTTTGAAACAGTCGGCGTTGGACAAGGCGAATATGATGTGATAAAAGCTGTTGATATTGTCGTAGTCGTATTAGTTCCAGAATCGGGTGATGAAGTACAATTAATGAAAGCCGGATTAATTGAAATTGCCGACTTTTTTGTAATAAATAAATCAGACCGTCCTGGTGCCGACAGATTAGCTACAACATTAAAATCCTTATTACATGCCAATCATGATAAAAACAAATTAGAACCACCAGTGTTAAAAACTATTGCAAGCAAGGGTGGCGGTATTGTGGAATTATACGATGGGATATTTAATCATTTAAATTTAATGGATAATAACGGCATATTAGCCCAGAAACAGCTTGATCGACATCGTGAAAGAGTTTTTTCTCTGATACAGGATAAATTGTTAAAGGAATTTTGGACATCAAAAAGATTGGTTGTTCTTGAACAGCGTACAAAAGACGTGGAATCAATTAAATCTTCTGCCCACGAAATTGCCAAACAGATAATCGATGCAACTAAAAATGAGTAAATCTGATAACGCTGAAATGGGATTCTTAGACCATCTCGAAGAATTTAGATGGCGTATAATCAGATCGCTTGCAGCGGTACTGGTTGGAACGATTATTTCGTTTATCTATATTGATAACATTATGGAGATATTAGTAGCTCCCACGCTCAAGATTGGTGCTCAATTCACATTACAAGTTTTAAAAGTGCAAGGAATGTTCATGGTAAAGTGGGGGCTTGCTTTCGTTGGCGGATTTATTTTAGGATTACCAATAATTACTTATCAGTTGTGGAGGTTTATTGCCCCCGGTTTATATGGAACTGAAGTGAAATATATTCTTCCGATAATAATATTTACTTATGTGGCTTTTTTATTTGGAATCTTATTCGCCTATTTTATTTTGATACCGTTTTCACTGAAATTTTTTACATCGATGGGATACGGAGACATTCAAAATAATATATCTATCAATTATTATTTTAGTTTTATTACCTGGCTCATGCTGGGTGCCGGCATTATTTTTGAAATGCCGATTGTATCACTGATCTTGTCATCAGTTGGATTAGTAACTCCAAAATTCCTTAGAAAATATCGTCGGCACGCGATTGTAGCAATAATGATACTTTCTGCTTTTATCACTCCACCCGACCCTATTAGCATGCTTATAATGACATTCCCGCTCATAATATTATATGAAATCAGTGTATTAGTTTCTGCCGGTGTGAATAGTACTAAACGGAAAAAAGAAAACGTACCAACTTAATGGCTCATTCTATTCTTAAAGAAATAACCAAACAGATTAAAGATGATTTGGAAAAATTTCAAAACGAGTTCGAATCTGCTTTGCATTCAGATGTTAAGCTAATCAATACGGTAAGTAAATATATTATTCAAAGACGCGGAAAAAGGTTTCGTCCGATTTTAACAATTTTGTCTGCTCATATTTGCGGTAAACCGACAGAAAACACGTATCGCGCAGCATCTGTAATGGAGTTATTACATATCGCAACGTTAATCCACGATGACATCGTTGATGATGCCGAATATCGACGTAGATGGCCCTCATTAAATAGAGTATGGAAAAATAAAATATCTTTATTGATGGGCGATTATGTATTAAGTAAGTCTTTGATTTATATGGTCAAGATGAAAAATTTTAAAGTATTAGACAGCATTGGCCGGACAGCAGAAGATCTTAGTTCAGGTGAGCTGCTTCAAATTGAAAAATCAATTAGTAAACATATGGACGAAAATGTCTATTATAAAATGATTGAGAAAAAAACCGCTTCTTTAATAGCGACTGCTTGTGAACTTGGTGCAATTACAGCCTCGGAAAATGAAGCAGACCATGAGGCATTAAAACTATTTGGGAAAAATTTAGGAATTGCATTTCAGATTAAGGATGATTTATTTGATTTGCTCGGCAATCAATCGGAAACCGGAAAAGATTTAGCGCAAGATGTGATCAGTAATATGATCACATTGCCCATTGTGTATAGTATGAATACCGCTGATAAACCGACCGTTAAGCAAATCAGTAGATTGTTGCGTAAAGTCAAAAAGAATAAAAAGGTTACCAATGAATTAAAACAAATAATTGAATCAGCCGGCGGTTTTGATTATGCCAAAAAGAAAATTTTGGATTTTTCCGAGAATGCTCTCGATGCTATTAGCACGTATCCTGATACAATTTATAAACAAAAATTAATCGATTTGGTAAATTATAATGGCAGTCGTAACGAATAGCATTGCCAATCCTAAACGAATATTAGTAATAAAATTTAGCTCAATAGGAGATATTGTATTAACAACATCTCCTCTAAGAACTTTAAAGGATATTTTTCCTTCAGCTAAAATTGACTTTTTAACTCTAAAGGATTTTGCTTCAATTTTAGAAAACAATAAATACATCGATAGAATTATTCCATTCAATAGAAAAGCAAGTTTTGTAGAATTAATAAAAACAGGTAATTGGATTAATAATTCTGATTATGATTTGATAATTGATTTTCATAATTCTCTAAGGTCAAAAATAATTCGATTCATAATTAGAAATATTCCAAAAAGGTATTTAAAAAAACCACGATTTAAGAGATTTTTACTATTTAGGTTTAGGAGAAATTTTTTCACACCGGACTTTTCTCAATTGAAACTGCTACATCAACCGATTGAAGAGTGGTTGAAAGATTCAAATTATCCTTTACCCGAATTATTCATATCTGCAACTGAAAAAAAAGAAGCGGAAATATTGCTAAGAAAAAAGGGCGTTAAAAATTCATACGTAACGATCATTCCGGGAGCGGCATGGTCTCAAAAATGTTGGTCGATAGATAATTATTTCAAGTTGCTAGCGGATATAAAAAATAAAAGTTATACTGATTTTGTAATTTTAGGTGGAAAAAATGATAATATTTGTAATGAAATTGCAAAATGTGATCCAACTTTAATAAATTTGCAAGGGAAAACAAGCTTGCGAGAAGCAATGGCAATTATTGTAAATTCAAAATATATTATTGGTGCTGATACAGGTTTAGTGCATATTGCAGAAGCATTAGGTAAAAGAGTAGTTATGATATTAGGTCCAACATCTCGTGAAACAGGAGCAGGCGTTAATCGTGATGATTCCATATCAATCGAAAATAATGAGATTTGGTGCAGACCTTGTTCTCAAACCGGAAAACGTAAATGTTATCGTAATGAACAATATTGCATGACGTCCCTTACTCCAGAAATTGTGTTAGATAAGATTATTTATGGCGGCTTACTATGATATATTTTTGGTTCATAATGTATAATTTAATAATTTATCCATTAATATTTATTTTAGTTAGTATCGGCGCAATTTTCAATAAAAAACTTCGAGACGGGTTATCGGGACGTTTTCAAACTATTAAAATCTTACAAAACACTTCACAGAAATGGGACAATAAACAATCAATTTACTGGTTTCATGCTGCCTCACATGGAGAATTTGAACAAGTGCGTCCGGTATTGAAAGGATTAAAAGAAATTGATAAGAAATGTTATGTAATAGCAAGTTTTTTTTCCCCTTCAGGATATAATAATGTTAATGATCCAAATATTGACTGCAAGATTTATTTACCATTCGATTTTATCTGGTCGATCCGCCGAGCACTTAAAATTGTTAGACCAAAAAAATTGATATTTGCATCATACGATATTTGGCCAAATATTGTATGGTTAGCACATAGACGTAAAATACATACGAATGTTTTTGCAGCAAGATTTGATCATAATACATCTAAATTACTTCCAATAATAAAAAACTTTTATAGAGCTGTTTATCAATCCTTTTCTACAATTTACACTATAACAGATGAAGATAATTACCAGCTAAATAAAATATTACCGCCAAAAAGTAAGTCTATCGTACGAGTTTTGGGTAATCCTCGATACGATCGAGTAAAAGAAAAAGCTGATAAATTCACAAAATATCGTACAATATCGGTTTTAATGCGTGATAAAAGACTTATCGTAGGAAGCGTTTGGCCTGAAGACGAGAGGAATATTATTAATTCGATATTTAAGCTTATGGAAGAGGATAATGAACTATGCATTTTTTGGGTACCACATGAACCATCAGAAAAATATATACAATCATCATTCCAAAAGTTTGAATCGCACGGATACGACCCAATAATAATCCGATCAAAGAAGAGAACCAAAATCAAAAATGGCAGAGTTATAATTCTTGGAGTAGTTGGTGTATTATCAAAATATTATTGGCAGGGACAGATTGCCTACATTGGTGGTGGTTTTTCCAGTGGCATACACAATGTAATGGAACCTGCAATCGCAAGATTACCGGTTATTTTCGGTCCTAAATATAGGAAGTCGTATGCCGCTCTCGAATTATTGAAAACCGGAGGAGGATTTTCAATAAAAAATGGAACAGAATTTTATGACATAATGAAAATATTATTAAATGATAAAAATCGTTTTTTAGATGCAAGTTTGTCGGCAACTCAAGTTATCCATGATAATATCGGCTCGGCAACGAGGGTTGTGCGGAGTATCATCCGTGACTAACCCTTTTTCCTTTTCATTACAATTTAAAAGCTCGCCAAATCAACAATTTCAAAATCACGGTTTTTCATCGGGATTGCATGTTATTTATGGAGAAAGCGGTGTAGGTAAATCTGATTTAATTAATTTACTTTCAAATAAAGGACAGTACAAATCCGCATTTTTCAAAATCGAAAAGATAATCAGACAAAAAGATATAAAAGTCATTCTACAAAATCCTGATCTACAAATCATAAGTAACACAATAGAAAATGAATTAGCATTTAGTCTGGAATGTAATTCAAATAATACAAATTTTATTAAACAGCAATTAGATGAAGCTAAAAATAAATTATTATTTCGTGTAAATACCGATAGACATCCGGTGACATTGAGCGGCGGTGAAAAGGAATTATTAAATATCTCAACAACCTTTTTATTTACAAATAGCATAATCTTGATTGATGATGCATTATCATTTCTAAGCGATCAATTGAAAAGAAAAGTTGTGGAACAATTCTTTACAAAGCATCAAATAGAAAGTGTTATTATTTGGTTTACATCGGACGAAAGTGATCTTAATTATGGGAACACAAAATGGAAATTAACTCCTTCAGAATTATCAAAAATAAGGCTACTCCATTTAACTGAATTACCAAAAGCAAATGTAAAGAGAGGCGAAATTAATTTAGAAATAGACCAACTTAACTTTCAGTATGATATAAAAAATCCGATATTTAATGATTTTTCAGAATTCGTGAATAATTTTAGATGTCTTGGAATAATTGGTAATAATGGTTGCGGGAAATCTACACTTGCATTATTACTATTAAAATTAGAAAAACCAATTTCAGGCTCTATAAAATTAAAATGTGCAAATATTAAAAATATTGAGATTGGTTATCTTGATCAATTTCCTGAAAAGTTATTAGGAATAATGACATTAGAAGATTTTGTAAATCTATTAATAATCAATGGAAAATTAGATCGGTCGCAATTGAGCGAAATAGATACCAAACTGCGAATGAATAATATCGCCTGGGAAAATATTAAGGATATTTTAGCATTGGATTTATCATGGACTACGCTTAGAATTGTGCTAATTATTATATTATCAAATTGTAATTATGATTTGTTAATATTAGATGAACCAACATTTGGAATGGGGAGTCAACAAAAGTTAAATTTATATTCCCATTTTATTAGTTATTTAGAAGAAAAACATTTATTATTAATCTCACATGATCATAATTACATTAGCAGTATATGTGATTCAATAATAAAATTATAACACTATGAAAAATGATAAATCAAAGATAACTGACCCTGAGCGAATATTGACATTGGCGAATTTCATAAGCTTACTAAGAGCAATCTTGGCAATACCGATAATATATTATTTACAAAAACCGGATTCGAGTTTGATTTTATTTATTTTAATAATTATTGTTATTGCATCAGATGCTCTTGATGGATATATTGCTCGCCGAGCACATGAGGTTACACATATTGGAAAGTGGTTAGATCCGCTTGCAGATTCGATTGTTATTATGGCAGTTACTTTATATTTAGTCTTATCGGGAATTTTCCCGATGTGGTTTTTTGTATTCTTTATAATTAGATATTTAACTATCGCATTACCAGGATTATATTTAATAAATCATACACATATTGTTAACAGCTCTAATAAACCGGGCAAATGGGCAACTACTGTTGTGGCCATTACATTAATTTTGCATATTCCTCAATTTCCCGCTGCAGAATATTTAAAAAGTATTTTTTTATGGTTAGCTTTCATATTACTGATGATTAGCTGGTTATTGTATATGAAAAGATTTCTTGTTGAACTAAAAAAAATATAAAATACATGAAAATTGGAGCCAAGATATTTAAGGCTTTGAGCAGAACTCGAAGTTCTATAAGCAAGCCACTCAAAGCGCTAAAGCGACGAAAAATTGACGAATCGGTGTTACTTCAACTCGAAGCTAGCTTAATAGCTTCTGATGTAGGAACAAGTACTACTGAAATAATCATCGATAAGTTGAGTAATAACAAAACTGATAACCCTATCAGATTAATACAAGAAATCTTATTAACACATCTACCGAATCAAAATGATATCCCCGTTATACCTCCAAAATCAGTGGTATTTTTGGTTGGTGTAAACGGCACTGGAAAAACTACTACAACTGCAAAACTTGCTAATTTATTAAGTAAGCAAAAATTAAATCTATTTATAGTGGGCACCGATACATATCGTGCTGCGGGTGCTGAGCAACTGGAGGAATGGGCACAAAGATTGAAAATGAATATCGTAACTAATGCCCAATCTGGTGATCCGGGCGCTGTGCTATTTGATGGAATAAAATCCGCCAAAAAGAATAACTCCGATGTTATAATCGTTGATACGGCAGGAAGATTACATACGTATAAAAATTTAATGGCAGAACTTGAAAAAATGGTTCGATTAGTTAATCGACATTTTCCTGAATTCAATATTGTGTCGCTCTTAACTATTGATGCAAATCTTGGACAAAATTCACTTATTCAGGCTCACGAATTCACTCAATTATTTAAAATTGATGGAGTGATTCTCACCAAGATGGATGGCAGCGCTAAAGGAGGAATTGCATTCCCTTTATTTGATGAATTAAAAATTCCCGTGATGTATATAGGTATTGGTGAAAAATTGGATGATTTAATTCCGTTTAATACAAAAGAATATATAAAATCGATTATCCGCGTTGACGAATAGAATAACTAAAAACATATATTTACTTAGTCTCGGATGCGCAAAAAATTTAGTCGATTCTGAAATATTAATTGGTGGACTTAAAAAGTTCAATTATACAATTACAACAATTCCCAAGGATGCCGATACAATTATAATAAATACTTGTGGTTTTTTAGATCAAGCAAGAGAAGAATCAATTGATTCAATTGTTGAAGCTACGGAATTAAAAAAGACAGGAAAACTTCAACATCTGATTGTTATGGGTTGCCTATATGAACGTTATCCCGGGCAATTAAAAAAAGAGTTACCGGAAGTTGATAAATTCTTTGGTGTTAATGATCATAAACAAATTGTATCATATATAACAGGGAAACCATTCGCCAAAGATGATCCGCTTTTTTGGCGATCTTTGCTTACACCGAGCCACTATGCTTATTTAAAAATTGCCGAAGGCTGTGACAATGGTTGCTCCTTTTGCAGTATTCCATTGATGCGCGGCAAACAAATTTCACGTCCGATTAATAGTATTATTACCGAAACAGAAAGACTCGTTACTAACGGAGTTAAGGAATTATTGGTCATTGCTCAAGATACAACATCATATGGATGGGATCTTCCCAAAAAAACGCACCTTGGTAAATTAATGCACGAATTGGACCAAATCGGAGATCCGTTAAAATGGATACGACTTCATTATGCACATCCGGCACATTTATCCCAAAATATTATCGATTCACTTGCCAATATGAAAAAGTTGTGTAAATATTTAGATATACCAATCCAACATGCCTCCGATAAAATTTTATCTTCAATGCGACGAGGATTAGGAAAAGATGGAATTCGAGAGAAACTTAATAGGATACGCAAAGCAATACCCGGTATTCGTTTGCGCACAACCGTTATCGTTGGTTATCCTGGAGAAACTGAAGACGATTTTAAAAAGTTGTGCGATTTTATCGAAGAAATTCAATTTGATCGACTCGGTATTTTTACCTATTCTGAAGAAGAAGGAACATTGGCTGAAGAATTAAATGACAACGTTTCACGTCAGTTAAAAAATGATAGAAAACTTCAGCTGCAAGAAATACAAAATTCAATAATGTTAGAAAAAAATGAATCATTAATTAATTCAACAATGACTGTTTTGATTGATGAAATAAAAGAGGATTACGCAATCGGGCGCACTGAGTTTGATTCTCCGGAAGTGGATAATATCGTTAAGGTAAAAGGAGCATCAGAAATCGGTAAATTTAAAAAAATATTAATTACTGATGCGAACGAATTCGAATTATTTGGAAAGGTTTGTTAATAATAGATTTTTTTATAAATAAAAAAATAATATCAGTTATTTTTGATATTAGATATTATTTTTAAGAGATTTGTATAATTTTATATCAATATACTTAAATCTACGTTTATCAATTAGATGCCGAATACCGAGAATTGGATGGCGAAAAATTATTTTAGGTCCGGCATAACGCATCACAGTTTTTATTTTATTTCGCATATCCGGGTGATAACAATGAATTTGACATTCTGAGCAAACCGGTTTGTCATCTTGAAATATACAGCGATTTATTCGTTCATTTGCGAATGCAGTTAATTCATTGCAAGCATTGCATATTGAACCAATTTTATTATGCTTATTATCACAATACATTTTAATCATAATTCCTACAGTTCGTTTTTCTCTTTCAATTCGATTAGATAATTTCATGGTAATTCTTTCAATATTTTCTTTGTCTCAGCAAAGATATCATCAACTTTTAATAAACAGCTATACCGATTGCTTCTTCAAACCGGTAGTTTAACGTTTTCCAAAAAGATTCATTCTTAAGAGAATCATATTCTACAGTATAGGTATTCCCATCAATATTATTCCAAATCCTTTCATAATAATTATTTATTTCTTTAATTAATGGAGTATTGGAATTTGCTTCCAGCATTAGTTCAGCTTCTAAATTAAATCCGCCTAAATTCTTTTTTGTTAAATTTGAGTTTCCAAGTATTACTTTAGATGTTCCGTTTATATATTTGATATAGTTTAATTTAGCATGAAATTGTTCTCCGTGTGTTTTATACCACCGCACTTGGATATTATCTTTTGATTTTTTCAATAACTCATATGCAACCGGTTGATTTGGTGTACCGTCCTTTTCAAATCCAAAACCCTCTTTGTTTGGATCAAGTATTATGCGTACATATGCTCCATTTTTTGACGCTTTCAAAATAGATTTGATAACATCTCGCTTTGATAAGTAAAATATCGCTAACATCAACGAATCACCAGTTGCTAAATTGCTGAATGAATTAACTAATTCATTATTAATTTCCTTTTCTGTTAAAAATGTAATCATATATGGTAAATTATTTTCTACACTATTGGATTTCTCAATAATTGGTAAATCTATTTGCAATTTACCTCCGGAAAATTCTGCAATAGCATTTTCCGAATAAATAATATCTTGCCAGATATCTCCTTTCACCATTAAACCCACATTGGAAAAATCAGAACTTGCGCCATGCGAATTATGGGAAGTAATTAGAGACACCATTTCATTATCGC
>SDBT01013957.1_pt1 | contig 12847 bp, 6 predicted proteins | sample 2277101 | NCBI WGS metagenome assembly SDBT01 (sample SAMN10404973, study PRJNA504765) | marine sediment metagenome | isolation source: marine sediment core GS10_PC15, 103 cmbsf | place: Arctic Ocean: Southern Knipovich Ridge | collected 2010 | reverse complement strand
TGAAAAATCGGGACTTGAGGAAAAATTCGTTACAAATGAAGAACGCTTTCAGGAAATTTGCAAGATACTAGCCAACAATGAAATCGAGATAAGTGAGCGGTTGAAAAGAATCCTTCCGATTGTTACGGCTATTGATCAATATAAACATATTTCGGAAAGCGATTTAAGATTGAAAACAGTGATCGGTGCAACTCGCCTTGCTGCAAAAACTCTCTTGGAAAAAAACGAAGAAATATCAAATGGACTTAAGGACCATCTTTCGCGACTAAGTACCGCAGAGCGAACTGCAGACCATTTTAAAGAACTTGATGCGTTAAGAAAACTCGAAAGTGCTTTCAAAGAGAAAACTTTATTGACAGAAAATGTTTATAGAAAATCTGTTCAGAAACTTATAGAAACTGTATGGCATTACGTTTTCATGCACTACTTCTGGCTTAAGGAACATCGTTCGGCTGATGCTCAAGATAAAAGCGTTAAAGAGAAAAAAGATAATTAATGTGAGGACGAAGAAGATATTCCAGTGGATGCTCCTAACGTCGCGCCACTGAGTTTTATATCTTTATGGATAAAGAAGGTATACTAATATATATGTCTTTTTAGTATACCGAGTGAGATGTAGAGGGAGGTCTCGCAGAATTAGAAAGAGACTGTGTCTTTTTTAAACTTCCCTCAAGATGACAATAAAAGTTATAGTTTGACCTTTTGATACTCGGAGTCAATCCTGAGCATAGTCGAAGGTTGAGGCTTTAAGGGCACAATTATAGAGCAAAGAATACTAAGGTATGTGGAATTCAATGAGGCAAGCTTCTATCATTATGCAAATTAGTAATCTCGACTTAGATATAATTTGCGAGAAAGCTATTGTTCCTGCATCAAATCCAAAACAATGAAACATGCTTAAATATCACGAAAATCATTTGAATAACAGACGAATTTTCCTTTTGGGAAATGAAAAATTGTTACAGAAGAAGAAGATCGGTGTTTTTATTTCAAGGACAATTCCTCTGAATATAGTAGTTCCAGCAGAGGAGTTCTTGTTGTCATTGAGCGAATTACTCTATGTTTTTGTAAGTGGATGGCATTCATCGTTTGAAAGAAGGATTCTAAAGAAATTATTATTGGCGGGCAAAGAATCAATCTTCTTTACTTCCAAGGGCATCACAAATCAGTCGCTGTACAATTATTTTACAAAACCAATCAACGAGGAAAGATTGCTGATGGGTTCATTGTTATTGGAAAAGGCAAAAGTCACATTACATAACTCTATAATAAGAAATGAGATGATTGCAGATATTGCAGAGCATAATCTTTTTGTTTTCATAAATAGAGGTGGCAATCTTGAAAACCTTTTTAATAGAATGTTAAACCAAAATAAAGTACCGTTGATATTTAACCACTCAGCAAATTCCGCTTTTCTTACAAAAGGCAAGCCGGTTGGCCTGGAAAACTTCAAGGAGGTATTGTTATGAATGAAATAGCGGGCTGGAGAATAGAAATCTTACCTATCCTTGAACAAATAAGAGATAATGGTGTAGATATAGGTATAATGAGGAAGTTGTTCATAGAAGGACTGAATTATGATTTTGCCGACCAAGAAGCACTTATTGAATTTCCTGAAAGCATTAGAGAGAAAGTACTTTCTACCACAATAATCTCAGAAAAAAATGGATTCAAGGTTCTATTTTGCATTATTGATAGTCTTTTGAAGGGCGTAGAACTTCCAGTTGTCAAGAGTATTTCAAGATATCATCCGGCTAACATCATAATATTCACAGATAGGGAAAGTAACGAAGCCCATTTTATTAACACTAGATATGTGGGCAAGGAACAGGATAAAGAGGCTAAAGGATTCAGGAGGATAACTGTTAGCCAAACTGATAGACTGAGAACAGCTGCTGAAAGGTTGTCGAGAATCTACGCTAGTGATGGTATATCAGCGTTTGACCTGATGTCAAATTGCGAAGAAGCGTTCGACGTTGAAGCGGTGTCCAAAGAGTTTTATAAGAAATTTGTGGAAGAATATAAAGAATTAAGGAAGGTCATTCGGGAGAACAACAGATTATCAGATGCAATCACTGAAAACATAACTCAGGAAATTATTAACCGACTTCTGTTTTTGTATTTCATTCAGAAAAAGGGCTGGCTTAATGGTGACTACAAATTTCTTCATAATAACTTCAAATCAAATAAGAAGGAGTATTACAAAAACTTTCTTATTCCTCTATTCAAGAAACTTTCCATCAAAGACTTTGAATATTCAGGGTTAGAAAATATACCATTTCTCAATGGCGGACTTTTTGAGTTCCAGGAAATTGAAGAGGAAATATATGTTCCAAACGAATCTTTTAAAGATATCTTTGATGGTCTTTTAGAACGATTTAATTTTACTATAAGAGAAGACACTGAATTTGAAGAAGAAGTGGCAATAGACCCGGAGATGTTGGGAAAGATATTTGAGGAACTAATCCTATCTATAGAGTCGGAGAAATACAAAGATATCCCTGACCCACGCCGTGCATCGGGAAGCTATTATACGCCGCGTTTTATCGTATCATTTATGGTAAAGCAATCTCTACTTAGTTATCTGGTAAGTGAATTACCCGATATCCCAAGAAGTCAGTTGAAGCCTCTGGTCTTTGATTTATCTACCGAAAAGATTGAACAATCCGATTTGATTAAGAGCAAACTTCTTGGCTTGAGAATAGTTGACCCTGGAGTTGGTTCCGGGGCTTTCTCTGTTGATATTCTCAGTAAGTTGTTGAGAATAATAGAAAAATTGAACGAGAAGCTTGGTTTGACTGAAGATAGGTACAGTTTAAGAAAGAAGCTTATTGAAGATTGTATTTATGGCGTTGATATTCAGGAAAGAGCAGTTCATCTTGCGCGACTAAGATTATGGCTATCCTTGATAGTTGACCTTGATGCTGAAAAAATCAAGAACATCCCACCTTTGATCAATCTTGACTTTAAGATTGTCAAAGGCGATAGTCTTGTATCAAGAATATGCGGGTTTAAATTTGATCTAAAAGCATTGATTCGTCCTAACCAAAAGATATTGGAATTGATAGAAAAATACAAAGAACTGAAAGACGAATACTCAGAGGCGATCACTGATACCAAAAAACAGGTTTTAAAAGAGAGAATAACTAAAACAAAATGTGCTATAGCAATATGGCATCTTGAGAATATCAAGAAACAACATAAGGAGGAATTGAAGCTGATAGGTGCACAGGGAGCTCTATTTGAAAAAACTAAAAAAGAGACTAGAGATGAGGAACAGAAGAGAGAAATAGTAGAGTATAAGATAAGTGCTATTGATAAAGAAATTGAAAAAATAAAGATTAGTGGAGACATAGACACATTCAACTGGTATCTTGATTTCTCCGAAGTAATGGGAGTAAGAGAAGGCTTTGATATTGTTATTGCTAATCCTCCTTATGGCGTTGGGGTTGATAGGAGTATTTACAAAGCTGAATTTGGTCTTGGTAGTAAAGATAGTTACGGGGTCTTTACCGCGCTTGGGGTGGACATCTTGAAACCGGGAGGGACGCTTTGTTATATTATGAGTGATACCTGGCAGACTATCAGGACGCATCATAAACTTAGAGAAAAGCTTCTTGAGGAAACCGAAGCTCAATATCTCATATCGGTTCCAATGAAAACCTTCGGGGCAACAGTAAATACAGGTATATATCTATTTAAGAAGAATACAACCGACGAAGAGAAAGACAATATTATCATTGCTGCGGACTTCCATGGATTAGATATTAAGAGAGGAGATTTAGAGGCTGCTCTGGACTTGATTATTGATGAAGAACCTGATGAGAAATGTGAAGACGGCTATACAATCATTTCAGATAGAGAGATGGCAATCTATGCCTACAGACAGAATATAATAAGGAGATTTTCTAATCTTTCTTTCTTCATCGCCTCGCCAAAGTTGTTTAAATTGATGCAGGACGTAGGTAATGTGAAGCCAAAAGCCTATACTGACGAAAAAGGTAGTCCAGTAATGTTTGACATAAAGAAACAGAAGGACCTGTTTGACCTATTTCAACAAGGGGATCCGGATGTTCGCCTAGTGAATTTCAATGAAAAAGAACTTGAACTGGTGAAATTGGGAACTATTGCAAAAGTCGTTGTAGGGCTTCAAACCGGCGACAATCATTATTACTTAAGGCAACTTCCAGACACAAAAGGTTCAAATTACAGAGATATTGATTTTGATCTCGTCCTAAAGGAAGAAGAACTTGAAAAAATAAGGAAAGACAAGAGATTAAGACTGGATGTTATTGAAAATGGGGTCTGCACCAATCCAGACCATAAGACGCATCAACATCGATATTTCGGAGGTAGATACTTTGTTCCTTATGATAAAGGTGGCGCATCAGACATTGAAGAGGGCTGGTTGCCAAACTACTACGTACCGACTTCCTACTCTATCGATTGGTCAGAGCGAGCAGTTAGAAGACTAAAAACATTGAAAGATAGAAAAGGGAAGGTTGTCTCTAGATTTCAAAACAAGGAATTCTATTTCAAGAAGGGGATTACGATATCATATACTGGATATTATGCGCCAATGTTTCGCTTTAAAGGTGTTTCTGTTTTTGATGTAGGCGGGTCGTCAATTTTTCCTTCGCTAACTTCTAATGAAGATATAATCGGAATATTAGCCTCTCGAATTGCGAAATTATTTTCAAAATGCTTTATTGATAGTACTGTTAATTTTCAAGTTGACGAAGTCAAGAAAATTCCAATATGTTGGAATTTTCCAAAGGAATATGAACAAAGACTTTCTGACCTTAGTTGTTCCATCATCCAAAAGCAAAAACAAACCCCTAGATACGATTATATGACCAACGAACAACTTGAGGTTGATAAACTTGTCTATGAAATGTATAACCTCAATCAAGAAGATATTGAAGAGGTTGAAAATTGGCATTTCAGGCGGTATCCAAAGTTGGCAAGGATTATTGAGGAGAAATTGAAGAGGAAATATGATGATTGAGAAGGGAGAATACGTTGAGTTTTTGAATGACCATTGAAAGTTCTTGGAGGTAACCGGTCCCATCCATCAAATAGAATCAGGAGCAATCGCTGTCTCCGCCGTCATAGAAGATGAACTCAGAGAGTTGGAGGAGAAAGAAGAATGAGTTACTCAGACATTATTGATAATAGAAGAAGCTTTCTCAAGGATGAAATAAACTCGATTCTAAAAGCAACAAAAGAAGCTAAATTTGCTGTTGGTTATTTATTTCTATCCGGCTTTAATGAAATAGTTAGTAATATCTCTCATTTGAAAGAACTCAAACTGATTGTCGGTGCTGTATCTAACACAAAGACCCTGGAGGAAATTGCAGAGGGTGTAGCGAGAAAGGATGAACTTGAAGAGGCTGCAGAAAGGCTGAAGTATCAAAAACCAGCAGAGAAGAAAGAGATTGTCAATACTGTAAAGACCAAGATAGGCCACAGTATTGGAGGGCTAGAACAATCTGAAGAGAATGAATGCATGCTTTTATCTCTTAAAGATTTAATAGCATCGGGAAAAGTTAAGGTTAGGTTGTATACAAAGCAACGTCTTCATTCAAAAGCGTATTTGTTTCTATACCAAAAAGAAGCGGCTGAGCAATCAAGAAGTGAAGGAATAGCTATCGTAGGCAGCAGCAATTTGACTCTATCAGGATTCAAGCACAGCACAGAGCTAAATGTTATTGTTCGGGGAAATGAAAATTTTAAGGAACTCGAAAACTGGTTTGAAGAAGTCTGGGATGAATCCGAACCTTTTAAAACAGAACTCTTAGCTTCAATTGAAGAAAGCTGGGCTTTAAAATATGCTAATCCGTATGACATCTATGTGCTAGTGCTCTACAATCTTGTTAAATCCAGGATGAAATTTCGTTCCCATGTTCTGTGGGACTGGAGTGGGATGCCAAAACTATATCGGTTTCAAAGGGTAGCAGTAATGCAAGCTTATGAAATGTTGAGCCGCTACAATGGGGTTTTTGTCTGTGATGTAGTGGGACTTGGCAAAACGTTTATTGGGGCAGCGTTGCTTAGGCAGTTAGGAGAAAGGGCAGTTGTTATTTGTCCGCCTCGCTTGAGGAATATGTGGGAAGAATTTGGTGAGAGATTTGAAATTGACATCAAGACGATTTCTCACGGTGCTTTAAATAAGGGAGTTTTTGATGAAAACAGCGAACTCTGGACATACAAAGACAGAGATGTTGTACTGATTGACGAAAGTCATTATTTTAGGAATTCGGATTCAAAACGGTATTATGAAATTCATCCGTTTTTGATGGGAAAGAAGGTAATTCTTGTAACAGCCACTCCTCAGAATACTTCAATTTGGAATATCTATAACCAGATACGACTCTTTAACCAGGAAGGCTCAAATGACTATCAAGTAAAAGGTGGCTCTCTCAGGGGATTCTTCAATTTGGTCGAGAAAGGCGAAAACAAGATTCAAGACTTACTGAGTAAGATACTGATTAGAAGGACAAGGAACCACATTAAAAAATACTATCAATCCTTTGAAGATGAGCCCATTGAATTTCCAGAAAGAAGACTCAAGACCATTTCCTACGATATTGATGAGACCTACAATAATCTATTTGTAAAAATAGAAGGGGCATTGAAAAAGCTCATTTATGCGAGGTATAATCTGTGGCCCTACGTCAAAGAGGAAAATAAAGATGAGGAGGTCTATATGAATTTGAAAAGGATAACCGGCCTTCTCAAAGGTTTACATAAGGTAATGCTTTTCAAGAGGCTAGAAAGCAGTATATATGCTTTTTCTGAAACAATCAGACGATTGCTGAGAATTCACATGAGATTTCTTGAGAGTTTAGAAGCAGACATTGTGCCCGCCGGTGAAGAAGCACAAGACATAATTTACAGCGAAGACGTTGATATTTCTGATAAACTGGAGGAATTGAAAGAAGCGTCAAAAGAGTATCAGGTCGATGATTTTGAAATGGAAGAATTGAAACAAGACCTGGAGAAAGACGTTAACGTGTTTAGGGACATATCGCAGTTCCTAGAAAGAGTTCCCGAGAGTAGCGATGAAAAGTTTATCGAGCTCGTGAAACTTCTGGATAGACATAAAAAAGAAAAAGTCTTAATTTTTTCCGAATACGCGGACACGGTCACATATCTTCACAGAAGGTTGAAAGCCAAGACCGCCAACTTGTCCTTTGTGACTTCAAAAACCAAGGATGCGACATCAATAATTAGAAGATTTGCCCCCAAGGCTAATGAGTACGAACTGAAAGACAGGGAGTCTCCCATTGATGTAGTTGTTTCTACCGATGTATTTAGCACTGGATTAAATCTTCAGGACTGTGGGATTGTGATAAATTACGATTTGCATTGGAACCCGGTGCTTCTAATCCAAAGAGTTGGCAGAGTGGATAGAATTGGCACAGAAAATGACATTATCAGGGTTTATAACTTTCTTCCCCACAAAAAAGTGGAGCAGAAGATTTCATTGAAGGAAAGGGTTTCCAAGAGGGTTCAAGAGATTCACGACCATATCGGCGAGGACGACAAAATACTCGATGAATCAGAAAGATTGAATGAAGAAGCATTATATGCAATCTACGAAAAGAAAGATATTGATAAGTTGGAAGGGAAAATAGATGAGGAGCAATTTAATCTTGATGAGGCTGAACTACTGATTGCGACATTGGCACAGGAAAAGCCCGAGTATTTGAATTATATAAAAAGCTTGCAGCTAGGAACGAGGGGTTGTAAAAAGAGCAAAAATTATGAAGGAGTTTTTGCCTATTTTAGAAAAGGAGATATAGATAGTCTCTATATCTTGGATAAGAAAGGTAAGATTGTGTCGGATTTAGGAAAAGTGATGTCAGAACTGAGATGTAATACAGACGAACAACAACTTAACGTATCCAGGGGAGACAAACAATCAATATTTACCGGCTTAGCAAAGCTAGAAGAGGTTTTTAAGAAGGATTACCAATACAAGGTTGAGTCTGAGTCCAAGAAAGACCCAGTTATTGTAAAGGCAATCAAGAAACTTGTTCACTTAAGAAAGGAAATAGAAAACGATGAAGATTTAGTACTAATAGACAGCATAAGCAATGTGCTAACCGGGGGTATTCCAGATGAAACGCTTAAAGATTTAAGGAGACTTGAAAGAGCGAAGGTAGATGGCGGTGACTATTTGAAGCGTCTCGTTAGAATCTACAATCAATACAGGTTAGGGGATTTGAGATATACGGAGAAAGACCAGCAAGAATACAAGGCACTTGAGTTAATTTGTTGCGAAATCTTGAAATAGTTGATGGAATACTATGGATTCAAGCCGGTAGAGCGGTTCAGATTTTAGCCCAGAGAAACTTCTCTTGTGACAATGAAAAACAGGGACAGCGACCATTATTATTAGCCGCTTTGTGTAGACTTTTGACATACCGTGGACATCAAGAGCTATAGCAACAGGTTTTCCTCATGATATTGCTCATCAAAGGGAAAATTATCAGCAATGTGGTTTTGAAGACAAGATAGTTTCCTAAACAGAACAGAGGAGTTGCTTGGACGACATCTAAAGACTTTACCTGGCCGGAGGCTTTGTAAGAATACACAAATCGTCGCTGTCCTCATTAGACTACATAGTAGAACTTTGAATAAGAATATGATGAGCTTAACAATAATCGTATGAAAAAACCATAATGGCACATTTGTCCAAAAGAGTACTAGTTTTAGGGGCTGGTGCCTCTTGCTCATATAATGACTCTCCTACAGGCCAAAGACCACCCCTCGCCAATCAAATCATATCTACCTATTTTCAATTGAATATTTCTGAGAACAGGTATGTACTTGTTGGCGATATCATTAACTATCTTCGAGATACGAGGGGAATAGCGCCTCAAGAATTTCCCACATGGAATGAAGATATTGAACGTTTTCTTACAGAAATAGACGAAGAAATAGTTGAATTGGCTTCTCGTTTAAAAGGAAAAAACCTACAGAAAGATGAATTTCTGAAGATTATGCGATTTCAAAGGGTATATAGACAATTAATATTTCTCTTTTCTTCAATACTTAACGAAATTCAAAATGGTCCCCTTAGCATCCCCTATGGTCTTTTGGCAAGTGAACTAAACGAGTATGACACATGCATTACTTTCAATTGGGATACATTGCTAGATAGAGCCTTGGATTCAACAGGTAGATGGTCGCCAGTCATTGGCTACGCAATAAAACCAGAGAGTATATTTGATGATGGATGGAACGATCCGGAAACTTTTGACATAAAACCTGGTGGGCCACAATATTTGAAATTACATGGTTCGACTAACTGGTTAACCCCCTATCAATTTGTAGACCCTTCTTCAGGAAAAGGACGCACTCTAAGTGGTTATGCCATTGACAAACTTTTTGTGTTCTTGAAGGCTACAAGAATCTATCAAACATACGAAAATAGATGCTGGGGTTCATATGAGCCTTACAGCTATTGTTATTATCCCCCTAATTTGCCATCTCACAGAGATGATACACCGCCTGGCCATACGAATATCATGGCTGTTGTTGCACCGGACCTTCCGGAACATGCCAAGATAACAATTGGTGATAAGTATGTATATTCAATGCCACTTATAGTCCCTCCAGTAGAGAATAAGCAATATCTAAGATATGGGAAGATCTTCTTTAGGCTATGGGAGAAGGCTAGAAAGGCATTGTCTGAGTGCGAAGAACTTTATGTTATTGGCTATTCGTTTCCACCTACTGATACAGTTTCAAAAAACTTATTTAGAGAATCATTGTTGTCAAACAAGAATAAGAAGAAGGTGGTTATCTGGAATCCGTATCCTGAAAGTATTGAAAATATGTTTATTAATGACTTTGGAGTAAAAAAACAAATATTGCATATAAAAGCGGAGAGGTTTGATCCACTCAAATCATCTGTTTCTCCGCTGCTTTCTGCCTAGGGAAGATCCAACAAATTACTGAAGTTGACCGCTAAATAAGCGTAGGAGGAACTCGCTATGATAAAACAACCCATTCTTCGTGATTGTCCACATTGCGGCAATCGCACCGGCGTAGCCGTCCTATTCCGTCACGCCGGGCATGAGGAAGTCTACGATAGAGAGGGCGAGAGCGTCGGTGACTTTGACAATTTCTATTTTCTTACAGAGTGCATGACGTGTTCAGAGGTTTGTCTGCTTTACACATGGGAAATGGATGCAGATCCACAAAACATTTCCAAAGCGCGCCTCCTGTATCCGAGCGGGCGCAAATTATCTAAAGAAGTCCCCGAAGAGATCAAGAGAACATACGAAGAGGCAAAGAAGATCATATCCATTTCACCGGACGGTTTTGCAGTTCTAATGAGGAAAGCCCTAGAGTATCTTTGTCAAGATCAGGGAGTTAAGGAATATAACTTGAACACGATGCTCAAGGAGCTTGCAGACAAGGGCGTCATCCCCGGACATTTAGCTCGCATGACCAAAGCGATTCGTCTTATCGGCAATATCGGTGCCCATGCAGGAGCCAAGCACACTGATAAACAAGAAGTAGAGCTCGTAGATGACTTTTTCGTCGCGATCATTGAGTACGTGTACGTCGCACCAGCAAAAATAAAAGCCCTTGAGGAGCGTTTGAAAAAATCGGACACCTAACCAATAAATAAATAGGGACAGCGCCCATTTTTTTGAGAGATTGAGTCGCTGTATGTAAAGGTGTGGCATGCCACGAATATTAAGAACTGCGGCAATAGGTTTTCCTCGCCATGCTATCAAAGGGAAAATTATCAGTAATGTGTTTTTGAAGACAGAAATGGTTTCATAAGCAGAATGGAAGGGTTGCTTGGACGGCTACCGAAGGCTTTATCTCGCGAGAGGTCTTGCAAGAATCAATAAGTAGTCGCCGTCCCCATTAAAGATATGTCAGAAAAGGGAAATAAGATGTCCAAAATGATTAAGTTATTTGAACAATTAACAGGACAACCCATACCTTTCAGGAAGAGGAGCTCCTTAGCAGCTCTTGATTTCTTTTCAAAGGGGCCTCTTGATTGTAGCCAATTCAACGAAATAATGCTTTTGTTAGGGTATGATCGTGTATCTCCGGACTTCTTTGAATACTTTTTTGGTAAGGCTATTACTTCTCCTCACCAGTTGGAAGAAGGAGTGGAGAGGTTCCGAAAGCTTGCTATGCTTAAATTTGGAAACTTCAAGTTTGCTTTCAAGAGGATTTCTGTAAAACAGGGAAAGATGATAGAGGAGGCTTTTAAAGAATTTAGATTTGACAAAACTAAGCTTGCCAGTTTCACACAGCGCCGCAAACCCTTGCTTAAGATAGAAGAAATTAGACCAGAAGATGCCTATTATCTTGGATATATTGTTGAGGAACAATTACGCCAAGAAAGGAAGCAACTCAGCAAGAGTGGGCGGTCCACCTCTGAGATAGATGCAAGAATAGAACGCATGAAAGAAATCCGCAGTAAGGGGGTGCGAAACCACGAAACATACCTAATATCTGACCATATTGACGTTTACATAGCTACTTCCATGCGTTATCGCCACGAGTTTGTAGCCGTGAGTAATTTTATCAGAAAGCTGTTCAGTCACGAGAAGTTGCAGAAGTTAAATCTACGCTGGTACGACCCAACGCAGGTCTATTGCAGAGAAAGAATTGATAAGGGCTTGGGCGAGGGACTGATGCTCAAGAGAGCAAAGTGCACTATTTATCACGCACAGGAATCAGACACGTTTGGAAAGGATTCGGAGTTGGCCACGACGCTGGCACAAGGTAAGCCGGTTATTTGTTTTGTTCCGAATCTTAAAGACAAAAAAGATTTTACAAAGTGGATTGAGAACGTCTTGAAGCTGGATAACGTAGACGCTCTTTTGAATATGATGAAACATTACTATCCCAATGGCGCATGGAAAGATCAAAAGGTCAGAAACTGGTTGGAGAGGAAATCAGGCCCGCGCCAAGAGGAAGTGTTTGAAATGATTTATGAAAAAGCAAGAGAGATGTATGAAGATCGGGCCAAAACTCTGAAGGAGTTTCATCCACTGGGGCTGCAGGCAAATCTAACTACTGGTGTAGCTAACGGGGTCATAGTTGTCAGGAAGGTCAGAGAGTGTGCTGAGTTATTGCACGATGTGCTTGCCCGGAAGCTGGAGTTTGAAATCGAAGAATTGCCGCACATATTTGTGTTGAGAGAAAAGAAAACAGGTTCCGTTTATCGGGTGGTGACTAAGGATCCCCTCTTGACCAACTCCTTTTGGAATTTCTATTTGCAGGAATCCTGAGTTTGCACCCGGAAGAGAGCAATAAGAGAGAATAGGGAAAGCGACCTTTATTGTGGAGGGATTGGATTACTGTATTTAAATTCCTGACATACCGCGAGTATAGAGAACTAAGGCCGCACATTTTGCCAATCGCGTTAGTCAGAGAGTAGATCGCTAGGGGCATCTTGTGTAGACATGAGTAGGTTATCCTTCAGGTAAGAAAAGAATCAATAAATAGTCGTTGCTCCTATTAAGAACACTGAATTCATAGGTTTACCGAGTAAGAAGAAGGAGATACTGAAATGGCAAAGCGTTCTTCGTTTGGCCAAAACAAGCACAATGCTAAGGTGAAACAGATTGCTGAGACGCTACGGCGTAAAGGCTGGAACGTTAAGGCTGACATTGGAGGTTTTGAGCAACCCGATCCCATCGGAAAAAATGGTAAGATCCCTGATATTGTGGCGAAGAAAAGAGGAGCTAAGAAGATAATAGAAGTTGAAACACCTGAGACCATGGGTAAAGATAAAGAGCAACACGACACATTTCGACGCAGTGCAGCTCACCAACGCAGAGCTTCGTTTGAAATTGAA
>SDBT01013955.1_pt1 | contig 12847 bp, 13 predicted proteins | sample 2277101 | NCBI WGS metagenome assembly SDBT01 (sample SAMN10404973, study PRJNA504765) | marine sediment metagenome | isolation source: marine sediment core GS10_PC15, 103 cmbsf | place: Arctic Ocean: Southern Knipovich Ridge | collected 2010 | reverse complement strand
ATTGTTATCTGCTGCATTCCAAACAGAAAAGTAGCCTGATGCATCCCCAATAACAACATCCACATCAGAACCGGTTGCTTTCACTCTAATTGCATTAACTGCATCAGGATTTTGCTCAGATACGAAGTCTCCAAATCCTCCCAAAAAATTGACTGCTGTTACATTTCCTGCAACATCTAAAGTTGAACTTGGATTCGCAGTTAAAATTCCTACATTTCCTGTATTGAAATATATGTCACTACCATTTAAGGACCAATAATTTAACTGTGATTGTACATCTTCTAATATAATATTAGCCCAAGAAGATCCACTATATCTCAAATAATCGTTAGCTGCAAGACTTGTTATAGTAGTATCTGTAAGTCCAGTTAATGTTGTAGTACTTTGAACTTGGGATGTAGATGCTTTTATCCACCCTTTTTTTGAGTCCCTTATATAAAGTCCATCATTTAATACATATACAATATCTTTGACAGTTGTTAAGCGATTGTACTTATTTAGACTACCTTTATTGATAATAGCTTCTACAGGCATATTGGGATTTGTTAATCAACTATAAATATAACAAAAACCGTGCCTAAAAATAGACACGGCTTAAGCTTTAAAAACATGGTTACCAATCAATTTCTATTTTATGTCCTTATCATAGCTTCCTCAACGGCAGCTAAAAGCTTATCATCTTTAAGCAATGATTGGACTGCTTCACTAATATCGTTACCTATATGCTTATCTCTAAAATAAAACATAAAGTCTCTCTTTTCAATGAACTTGTTAGATCCATGTATCCCTTTGTTAATCAAGAATCGAGCTTTTCTGCTTGGGTCGTTGTAAATATCTAAAAACCTCTGTGGGTTGTTCTCAGAATACTGTAATATTGTATGCAGCTGTAATTGGCTATCTTCCACAAAAGTTCCGCATAAAACAGCTAATTCTTCTAATTCCTTAAGTTTGGCTGTGTTTTCCCCTTTTTTAATTTCATCAATTTTTACTACATCATTTCCTTCATCATCTTTTACTGTAATAGAAAACACTTCTGGATCTGTACTATCTTTAATAACCTTCTTATATTGTAAAGCGGTTGATGTTGCTTCAACCTTGTCAGATATAGCATCAATAGCTATGCCAGCATCCTTCCCAGTATTCATTTCCTTGAAAGTAACGCCAAGCTGTATAAGCTTACCATCTTTGTCCGTCCTGTAATATCCATTAGTAGAGTCCTTACACTCTGGATGCTCTTGTAGAAATATTATTACGTCTTTTTGTGAATTAGGGATAGACATAATCCTTTTGTTTGGATTAAATTTAAATCGTCTGTAGATTACACTACCTCTCTCGTCTACTCCCCTCTGTATGTATTTATGTTCACCATCTTTGTCTGTGTAACCAGTGAACCCGTATGATGCTTTGCTTGGATTTAGCCAAACAAAGTATGTGTATCCTCTTGAACTTCTTTCGTACATAATTATATATATTATCTCAAAATAAAAATAAGGGGGTAATTTAAAGCCACCCCCTAAAGCCATTTTTGTTTACGACGTTGACCGTAAAATTCCAGCTCTGTTAGCCAAACGCACTTCAACTCCAATCTCAGAGAGATAATGGACTTTAAATGAGTCGTCACCATTAGCAACCTTGCCTCCAGTGGAGCCCGTAGCAGACATCATTCCGTCTTCATAGGCATGGATAAATTTACGAGATACGCCATCAAGTTCTTTATGCTTAAGCGTAATAAGTTTATGACCAGTTGAATCAGTTCCAAGGTCTAACCATAATGAAGCATTAGCAAAGTTAACATCAGCTGAACTACCATCACTTACGTAAGGTACAACTGCTGTATCGTCAAACAATTCATAATACTTCAGATAAATAGTTTTACCCAAAAACTTATAACAAACTACATCAAGACCTACCATTTGCTCGCCAAATGTACCATAATCAACCGCACCATTAAGAACATAGTCCTTCATAGCCCTCTGGAAATCTGTCATAAAGTCAGACCCAGCGAGAACGGTAATAGTATCAGAACTACCCTGAATCATAAGTTCTTTTATATGATCCTGAATATCAGTTTCTGACACACCAGCAGCAGTAGCAAATCCGTTGTTAACACCATAAGTCTCTATATATTGCCATAAGCCACGAGTAGACTTTCGTGTTAATGCAGAACTTGATTCATATTCTCCAAAAACAGTTAGTAATTCCCTGTCTTTAGCAAATTCTTTCATCTCAAGGTCTTCTTGAGTGAAATACCAAGCAGAACCGTCACCGACGTATGTTCTGTTAGTAAATTCTGATCCTGTAATTTTTAAAGAACGTCTGAGAATGTTCAAAGCGTTTTTCTCTTCAGTAGGCAGATATAATCTGTACTTTGGAGCACTAGAACCTTCTTCAAACTGTGAGTGTGAGTGTCCAAAGACATCTCCATCAGCGATAGCGGCTGCATCCCAGTCGTCACCACCAATCCTTCGAGCCGTAACCTTTTGTACATCTGATAATACAGTAGAAATTACAGAAGCCGTTACTACACCAGTAGCTCCACTTTGTAATCTAATAACATCACCTACTAACAAATAGCCAGGTTTTGCAGTTGTAAAATCAAATTCAGTTACTTCAAAGGTAACACTTGTAGTCGAGATAGAAGAACTAGAAACAGTTCCACCTTCTCGTGTTCTATCAAGAATATTCCAAGACCATTCATCCTGAGCAGTGCCTTCTGAGGCACCAAGTTTATCGAGTAATGCAGTTGTGTAATCAGTTTGTTACCCTATAGGCTTTTTATCCTATAGTTCTTACGCTTCATTTAGCGCAAGCTCAGCATATATTTTCAACTCATTCAAATAACTTTCTAATGAGTTGTCGGACACTCTTGGGGATATTATATTCTCTTCGAATACTTTATCAGATTTAGATTCATTAATGTAATGAGGAACAATTCTTAAGTTCCACCAAACATGCAACCCGCCTTTATTAATTGGCATTATATGATCAACATGAAATGTTATATTATTATCTTTTGATAGTTTTTCAGATACTTTATAAATCTGTTCTATCTTTTTTAAATCTGACCAAGAGGGTGTTTGATTTTTTACGGAAGTTCTTCTTTTAGCTGTAGACGCAGCACCAAGTGCCTTATTTCTATACTCAGGGTTATTCGTTCTATATTCCTTCATATATTTATTCCACAACGATTTATTAGATTCTTTCCATTTACGATTGTTATCATGATATTTTTCTTTATTATCATAATAATGTTCTCGCTTTTTGTCAATATCCTCTCCTTTTCTACACACCTTACAATGATATTTAAAACCCCTTTTATTTGAATTCCATTTGTGAAATTCATCAGAGTCTTTAATCTCATTACATGATGTACAAAAAAGTTTCATATTCTAAAGTTTCAATCCCTATGCGTTACGATGTTTAAGACTTTTTAGTTTCTTACCTTATCTCGGTGTTGACTTCTCAGCGTCCACCGATATTATCCGATTATTCACCTACGGGTCACCCCATAGGGCAGCATTTCTACTGGGGAAATTTATACGTCAGTATATTGGAATGTTCTGGTTTAGAAATACCAGAAGCCCAAACATACCCCTGAAGCGTATTAAGAACCGCACTGTTTCCGCCCACTAGGGACGAAGTTGGATTAATAGGCATAGTGATTCAATTTGTTTAGTTAAAATTAATTTAATTTATGTTTCGATTGTAATTCTTCAAGCCAAATGTCAAGCTTTCCTTTCTTAGGAGCCTCTCCAACCCCTACTTGTTCTTGTCTGGGTCCTTCAACATTGGCATTGCTTATATTCTCGAAATCTTGTTTCCTGGTTTGGTTTTTAGCCTTATTAACCAAGAAGCTTTTCATTTTTTCAAAGTTTGTCTTTATAAAATAAAGCTCACAGATCTTATTAAAATCATAATTTCCGTTAGCATCATAGAACAACTCTTCAGCAGCCTTACCAGTTGAAATAGCATTAAAAATATCTTTTTTATGATTAGGGGTTGCCTTGAACCCACTATATCCATCAAAACCTTCAACAGCTGACTTAAGCTTTTGCTCCGCCATCTGCCTTTCTGCTATTACCTCCTGATCTCTTTTATCAACCAGTGACTGATTATATCTATCAAGGTCAACTCTTATCTTTCGGGCTTCAACTTTCCTTTGTGTATCAGACATTTCGTCTATATATTCACGAAGTTCTTCTTCATTCACCTTTCCAGAATCATCCTTAAATATTTCAGCATATTGATTAACAAGGAGCATTTCATCATCATATAATTTGTGATCAACCACCCCTTCTGGTGCTTTAAATAATTCTTCAAAATCTTGGCCTTCTTTCGCCAATTTAACTGCTTCCTGTAATTTTTGTGGAAGCTCGCTATAATCTGGTTCCTTCTCTGATTTCTCTTGAAGTTTCTTAACAGTTAACGCTAGCTGTTCTCTGTTACTTATTTCAAGACCAAGTTCTTTGCTTAGTTCAGAATAATCTAAATCGTTAGTCTGACTAGGCTCAAGGGTTTCAGTACTTACCGAATCCCAATCATCAAAAATCTCGACATCTTCATCATTATCCACCTCTTGTGGATCAGTTGATGCCTCTGTGTCTTCTACAGTTTCCTGCGACTCATTATCGACTTCGACGGAATCCTCTATTACTTCAACCTCTTGAGTCTCTTCAGTTGAATCACTAGAACCAATTTCTTCACTATCATCTGTACTTTCAGTAGGCTCGTTGACCACTTCCTCAGTTCCAGTTTCATTGCTTTGAACCATTTTGGTATACAGCTCATTTAGCTTTTCAGCATTACCCATAATATCTTATTTTGTTTTCTTTTTCTCAGAATCTTTTTTACTTTCTCTCTTATCATCCCGCAAAGATTGTGCCAAATTATTTTTTGCATCAATATTCCCTTGCAATTGTTTACCTCTAAGGTCTATTCTGCCCTTTACAAGCTCTTTATTTACATCAGATTTACTTTTCTGTCCACCAAGTTGTAGTCTGTTTTGGTTAGCAGATTCCTGTAATCCTTGCTGATTTTGACTTTGAGCTTGTGTTTGTGCCATAGATGATTCTTGTTCAGCCTCCTGTTGTGCTGCTTGTTGTTCTTGGATTTGCTCTTGTTGTTTGTTATAAGCTAATTCAAATTCTCTAATACCTCTAGTTACATCTTTTTCTCTCATTAGTTTAAGAGCATCAACAAAATTGATTGAACCAGATTGTAACGCAGTGATAACAACACTTTGGAAAGATTGAAGATCACTAAGCATTGGATTAGTTTCTTCTATAAATACACCATAATCATCAAGAGCTAAATCTATTTCGTTTGATATAAAGTTTATACCTGTTTCTCCGATAATTGGTGAAAATTTTTCCTTATTCTTCCAAGCTAACCTAGTTAACCCAGCCATATGAGTCCAAACATTAGAAGCGAACATCTGAAATTCTGCATTCAGAGACTCAGTTGCTAGAGAAGATTGTATTAAAGCTGATTGTGTAACTCCAACTGCTTGTGATGAATTCTGTACAAGTCCTTGTCTGGCTTCATTAATACCAGAAATAGCGTCCATCTCCCTATCAATCATATTATTGATCTCAAGATATTTACTTACTCCATCTGATATTTGTTGATCTATTGGCCCAAATTGATTATAACCAGAAGGTATACCATCTTTCTTTGAATCAATAAAGGCAATTCCAGAAGTTTTAAGATACTTCATAACAGTCTTAACATCCCATTCGTCAGGTATTTGTGCTATATCATATACAAAACCCTTTCCTCCAGCTCTTGACATAGCAAGCTGAATGTTGTACATAGTTATATTCTTCAGCTTTTGGAGAGCCTTTAAAATATCTACCTTTGATATTGAAGATCTGTTAACAAAGTTTGGTATACACGCCTTATAAGGGCAATCGGATTCATAAAAGTCATCAATACTTCTTACTTGGTTTTCTACTTCACCCCACTCCTTTAATATTTTACCACCTAAAAGAGTCCCGTGTCTCCATGTCTTGAGTGTTTTACTCTTTATTTCTTCTGTATCTGTCTTCTTCTCTGATACTTCCTTTATATGTTCACCACCAAATTTATCTTTAGAATATTTCTTCTTCTTCTTTTTGTAGTCTACCCAATATGCTGTTAAAACCAATACCCTTAATTCTCCTCTGTCCCACTTAAAATAAGCTAAAGAACTTCCACTTGATGTATCTACAAGCAAATTAGTAGATGCAAACCTACTATCTCTTTTATAAGAATTATATATATCTCTAACCTCTTTAATTGTTAAATCATAGAATTGTGCAGCATCAGCAATATTCATATATCTAACCTCACCAAAGAACGTAGAATCAGTCAGAAAATCATCGGTGGAATTGATATCAAATATCATATTCCTTGGATCAATACGCCTAAATGATGGCATACCGTTGATTATTTCACATTTAATAAATGCTCTACCAGCTATCAAAATATCTCTGAACAATGCTATGCGTACATATCTCCACTTATATTTCTTGTCAAGATACTTTAAAGCATATTCCATTAAGACTTCAGCTTTCTCCTGCCATCTTTCGAAATGCATATCAAGTTCTGATTCGTCTTCTGGTAGTTTTGGGTTATACCCCATAGGTATGTTGTAAGCATCTTCTATCCCTTTTGCAACAGGATTTAATCTTACATCGACACGCATATTCTCTTTTGCGTCGTATTTTCTTATAACAGCTTCTTTATTTATTGCTTTGACTCGTATATCGTATCCCCTTTTATCTAGTTCGCCAATTAATAAGTCAATTTTAGGTTTTATCCTATTAAAGTTTATCCATACAGCTGGTAGTACTTCACCATCTTCTGCTTCTTGTAAAAAATTAAATTCTTCTCCTGATTGTGTACCATTATAAAAATCATAGCTTTCGTTCATAATAGCATAGCTCATGTCGTATACGCTATTAATTGAGTAGTTTGTAACCGCCTCTACCCATTGTTTGTGATAATCCTTATCTTTATCACTTTCTGATATATTAAAATTTGGAAATCTTAGACTAGCGTTAGGGGAGCTAGCGAGCCCAAAATCTGAAGTGTTTGCCATAATAATCTTTGATTATCAATTTATTATTAAAATCTAACAAAAATCATGCCATTATGCACGTTGGATAATACCACCTCTACCTTTAATGTATTTTGGCATTCCAAGACCTTCATTCGTTACATTAGATTTTCTCCTTTGCATTGAATCTTCTTTCATTTGCATAAGACAAATACCCCATGCCATAACACGGTCAGTATTAACCGATCCATACTTTATACATTCGTCAAGCATCTTTTCAGATGGAATAGATAAATGAAATTCTTCGATATAATCATCTATAAGACCTTCCATATATTCCTTAGTGGCATCATTCATATGAATCCCAAGAGTATTTTGACGACCGCCAACAAGTTTCGTAACACCTTGCGGGGTTGTTGAAATAAGACCTCTATGCCCCCAATCAACTAAATCAGCAATCATCCTATATCTGTTCCTCTCAATAAGGATTCTAGTTTTATTGTAATAAAGTATTGCATATAAAGCCTGTCTATAAAAGTCTGTCAATTTGTCAGGTCTGTCAGTATAATCCAATACAATCTGTGGTGGAAGGTAATTGTGTTGCCTTCTCATTACAATCAAAGACAAATCTGATGCCTCATCATAAGCATCATCATGATCAGCAGGGTCACATCCAGCATTATACGATGCCTCTTTTACCCTATTTTCATACATTATAATTTTACCATGAACACTCGGTTTCCAATTAATATCACCAGTTGATTCTATCATAAAAGAACCCCTAGTTTCTTCTACTGGGCTTTCCCTAAGATTTGCTAACTGTTCGTTAATCTTTACAATATTACCAATACCTCCTGTATTAGCAATAGAGAATGCTTCTGAAGTAGTAAGAGGATATTGTTGTACAAAATCATTATATTGTTTTGGGTCAAGATTTCGCTTTCTATATCTTTCGTATACTATCCACCTAATGGAATGTTCCCTCATGTCATTTCCAAACTCATCAATCATTAGTCCATGAAATCCAGAAAAAAAGAATCGTTTTAAATTGTATGCGTCAGAATTCTTCCACATCTCCCGCAAACCTGCACCTTCTTTTCCAACTTCTCCGGAAGTACCAAAGATAATAGGAATACCTGTTCTGCGTGTTTCCTGCCGTAAACAGGGTTCCGTATATGTCCACATTTGTGGCAAATCTTTTTGTTTCCCAGCCTCATCACATACCCATTTATTAAGCATCCATCCCTCAAATGCTGTAGGGACTGGAGCTACTACTGTTATTTCTGATTGATTACCTCTTTTTACTCTACTGCCATCTGTATCCTTTACATAATATGCAAAGTCCATATGCATCTTAGTATTGGCAGCTGTAGCTTTTACACGAACAAAAGCAGCCAAATTACTATACAAAAATTTAACCTTCTTAAATAATTCCACAGAGTCAGCTTCTGACTTAGAATTCATACCAACTTTATAGAACGGATAGAACAGTGCATCGTGGAGAACATCAGAAGCTTCTTTCCAAGAGGCTCCGACACGTCTTCTTTTTACGCAGACTATTCCCCACTTTTTTGATGCTTGCTGTTCTTGAACGAAATCAAACCATTCATCATCCGCCACACGAAATTCTGGCGGGATTTTGCCTTCTTCTATATTTAAGATCCAACAGTAATTGAAGTAGAAATACATCTTTGGAGACATACCATCAGCACCCTCCTTACATTTTCGTATCTCTTCAAGTTCCCAACTTAGTTGATCCGCAGAATCATTAAAATGTTCTAATATAAGTCTTGTATGTTTCTGAGTGCTAACTTTACGGGGAGGTGGAGCTACCGTTAAGTAATACTCCACATCCTTTTCAAGCTCAAATAAACGTTCGTTTTCTGATATTATATCTACTCTTTCTTCGCTCATTATCTAGCTAATGGTACAAGTAAGTTTTGTTTCTTAGCTTTTGGTAGGATACTTGTCCTTTCTCTGCAATATGAACCACACTTGTTACACTTATGGGTTCTGTATTTACCGACAGAAGTATAATAATGTCCATCTTGTTCTAATTCTGTATTACCACAATTAGGACACATTTTGTCTTCGATTTCAGAATATAATGCTAATGACGGATGACTCTTAACCCAAGGTCTCAATTTCATATATACCTCTTCTAATAGTTCTACATCATGAATGTTATATGTTTCCATATATCTTAAAGCTTCTTCATTACCGTCCAAACACTTTTTCCATAAGTCAAAATCTGTATCTACTTTCTCATCAAAACCAAATATCTTTGCCAAAGCATTAAGATTGTTATGTGTGAATCCAAATTGCCTCCTTGCTATTTTAACTGTATCTATTGATTGATACGGAGAGGTTGGAGATAGTCCATTTACTAAAAATCGTGTATTCATATTAGGAACATCAAATCTATCCCCATTATGAGCAATTACAATATCAGCCTCATCTAACAAGTTCCAAAATTCTTTAACAATCCTGCTATCATCCTCATCCTTTGCCTCTTTTCCTGTTAATCTGGCAGACATTATTTTATTACTAAAAAGCCATTTAGCACTCCATGTCAACATGAACCATTCAGATATTACCTTATCTAGACTTATCTGAGCATTCCATACCTGTGATTGCCATACATATGCCATTAATGGAGATGTCTCTATATCGAAAACTAAAACATTTGGAAGTCTTTTTATTTCTTTTTCTTTTAAAATCTTCCTTGCTCTCACTCTAGCTTCAAAAATATCATCTCTCTCACACCTATATCGTTTAGAAAGTTTCCCTGCACCCATTATCATTCGGTCAGGATTTTCCAGGAATTTTTCAACTACTTGTTCTACTATCATTTTGTTTGGTTCATTATATATTTATACACGGTAGTAAGATTTTTAAATATTTTTTTAACATAAAATATAGTTCTATCTATACCTTTAATTGTTGCTTTTATAATCCCTTTCGAAATCTCATAAATAAACAACGCTAAAATTATAGCAATAATCGTACTAATTATATATGGAGTATTTATCATAATTGTTTTTTATTTTGTATATCTCTTCTTTGTAATTCAAATAAGATATAATGGATTGCTTTATATAAATCCCTTACATCGTTGGTTTTGTTACCAATACTCAGATATCTCTGTAAATATTTTAAAGCACAAAACATTAAAGCACCTTTCCCATATTCTTCAGTCATCCCTATCTGTTTGAGAATATCTAGTCCGTGAGGATTATCATCCCTCTCATATTTATCCTCATACGTGGATGACACATAAACAAGAAGTTTAGCTAGAATATTAAACATATCATCATCAGCGTAAGATATTTTACTGGCTCCCATATCAAATGCATAATGAGAAGCGAATCCTTCTATAGACGGTTTAATGTTTCTTTCACCAAATCCTATTGAGCCGCTAGGCTCTTCGCCACTATCCCCCTCAGACCCCTCTTCCACATTCTCTACCTTCTCATCAGTAAGGTGGCGGATGTCCTCATTGTCAGCATCCTCCCAAGCACCTATCTTGATGATTTCAGCTGGATCAATACCAAGATCTAATATATTATGTTCGGTTATCTCTTCCACCTTGTACTCCCACTTCTCATGATTCTCCACTTCAAGATCTCCTATTAACAGACCAGATATATGTTTGTCCTTAGATTTCAACGGAATTCTATATGTATTGCTGTTTTTAATGGCCTGATAGACTTTATTTGGTTTTGGATGACCATAGAACTTATCTTCCTGCTTATCTCCAAAAATCCATTCATGGACATAAAGATAAACTATCTCGTCTTTTTCTTGGAAATTTAGATTTGTACTCATTATTTTTTCTTTTTTAATGTAAGTCAAATGGATACGGCTTTTTTATTGATTCGCCACCAGTACCATATAGTTTTAATTTCTTTTTTGAATATGGCCCATTTCTACCGTACACTACAGGTTTTAATTCAAGAAATCTTATTTTATTCTCAAGTTCCTTAACTTTGTTTTCAAGATCAGATATTTTCTGAACTACGACATCTTTATAATGGAATTTCTCTTCTTTCATAAATCTCCTTGGTTTACTAAGTCCAGTGTTGACATTTCTTTCTTTTCTGAATTGTCTGGTTCTTCCTCTCGTGTCTCTTCTCTTATATTCAAAATCTGTGCCAAACTCTTCTTTGTTTCCTCCAATCTTGGAAGTTTCTCTGCCATTGCCACCTTTTTCTGATATTCTCCTGCAGAGCTTGATATTTGACGAATAAAATCACGAATATTGGTAATGAGATCACATACTGCCTGGAATGTCTCTTTATCGCTGTCGTACAGCAAATCCATAAAAGCACGAGTTGCTTCTTTCATTCTCGGGGCCTTATTTTCCATGATACCCCTCGCATTCTTATCAAATCGCTTACCATCCGCCTCCAGACGAAATCCTACCCTATGTCCAATTCTTTCTTTCCTTTTATCTATGGGAAGTTGTTTATACGGGGTGTCATAATCGTAAACAAGGAATATGTACTTAAGGTTTCGGTCTGAAAGCTGTTTAAACTCAGGAATAGCTTCTATCCCCGGATTATCTTCTCGGATATCTCTGTCTGTAACCTTAAACAGCATGACTTATTATTATTTCGTACAACTTTTCTTCAACAGTGTCTAGAATACGGATAGAGTCCTCAATTAGTTTAGGTCTATTCTTCTCCATACTGAACCTATCTGGATATTTTTGCATCAAAATTGCCAATTTGTCACGTAAATCTGACACTTTGTCAATAATTTGCTTCTTTTCTGTCACTTTGTCAGTTATTACAGCCCTAAAGTTACCCTTATCAACAAAATAGGTGGGTTTCTGACCATTCAGTGCCTTGACACAGCTTGCAGCATAGTACATTCCAGAACCTGTGTAATATCCAATGTAACGTAACTTATCCTGTAGGACTGATAGCTTATCAAAGTTAGGATCGTCTGGGTTCATTAGAGATAGATGTGTCTCCATCTCGTTAGAAATCTCTTTTAAGTCATCAATCGACTCTTCGAGTGTGGCAAAGATGAGCGCTTCTTTGTGTTCAATTATTTCTTGTATATCCATCTCAAAATCTATTAATATTTAAATGTTTTTACTATTTGGTATAAAGCACTCCCTGCTACAGATACATTTTTTTCATCATTAATATCATCTAACCCAACTCTTTTAAAAATCAGATGAACAACTTCATGCCAAAATGTATTTTCTACTGACTCTACTGGTAATACTTTAGTATTATAACTTTCTGTTAAATATATGGTATTCTCTTCGTAATCACAAATTCCATATGCAGATTCTTTATTACACCTATGTTCATCAAAAACCACATTATAAGTTGTTCCGAATAATTCAAACGTGTTTGGTATATTCATTATCTCAAAATTAGTTATTAGATATTGATCAATAATCGTACCACGTTTCACCCCAATTTAAAAGAAAGAAAATAGAGCCATATACTTAGTCTTATACTATATAAGTATTAGTACTAAGAATAAAGAAAGAAAAGAAGCTTAGTACTAACTACTATTCTTTGGCATATACATATACTTGTCGAAGTTGAAGCTTTTCCTTAAAAGTAATAGAAAAAGTGTCTTTTTGACCAATTTTAAGAAAAATGCAAATAAGAGAAGAGATTAGGGATAAGTAACCGGATACAGATTCTTAAGGAAAATGAGATTCTACGGGAGATTAACTACATTTTCTTCAATATTTAGCTTTTTTAATCTTAAAGTTACTGGGATATACCAAAAGACTGACAAAATGTCAGGTCATACTGACAAAATGGCAGACTTTAGAGT
>SDBT01013954.1_pt1 | contig 12847 bp, 12 predicted proteins | sample 2277101 | NCBI WGS metagenome assembly SDBT01 (sample SAMN10404973, study PRJNA504765) | marine sediment metagenome | isolation source: marine sediment core GS10_PC15, 103 cmbsf | place: Arctic Ocean: Southern Knipovich Ridge | collected 2010 | reverse complement strand
GCCCAAGGTTTATTTAATACCTTAGTTGGCTTTGATTTATGTCCTCAGCACTGTGACGTACTTAATGGGGAGGGATTGAAGTGTGTTAACAATCTTGATGATGTGTCCCTGGAAGAAATAAATCTGATCGTTATGTTCCATGTCCTTGAGCACGTGAAGAATCCGAGCGAATTTCTCCGCGATTTGCAGAGGAGATTTTATAAGGCGAAAACCTTTGTCATTGAGGTGCCCAATACAGAAGAGGCACTTAATAGCTTGTTTGATTGTAAACCATATCGCGCTAATCATTACAGTGCACAACATCTTTATTATTTCAATTATAACACTCTTCAACGGGTCCTGGAAGATGCCGGATTGGAATGCACCCTGCAAACAGGATTTCAGCGATACTCGCTGGCCAATAATTTTGGATGGCTTGCTCAAGGAAAAGGAGGAGGCCAGTTTCATTATAATATTTTTAATGATCAGGACCTTAACTTTCAATATGAAAAAGTTCTCGTGCAGAACAGGATTGCAGACTCTATTTTATTTTTCTGTCGGCCAAAAACATAAATTCCGCGATGAGCTCGGTTGGCTGGCAGGGGGGCAAGTATGAAAAAAGTAAGAGCTTTAATAACAGGTATTACCGGTATGGTCGGTTCTCATTTGGCCGACTAACTTATTGAAAACACGGATTGGGACATCTATGGCATGTGCCGCTGGTGGAAGTCAGAATGCATGGATATTATTCAACGATGAGCAATTGAATAACCACTACAAACGGGTTCTAATCGAACGCCGTACAACGTCTTCTGGGGTCGGAATCGTAGAATATGACATCTGAAAAGATTGATGTTATCATTTTGGCTGGTGGTCTTGGGACAAGGCTGAAAAGTATAGTACCTGACCTACCGAAAGCACTTTCTCCAATTAACGGCAGACCTTTTCTCGACTACATTCTTGATTTTTTAGAAGAATCCGACTCAGTAAATAACGTAATACTTGCTGTTGGTTATATGGCGGATCAAATAATAGAAAAGTATACTAACAGACATGAATACAATTTTGAAATTCTATTTTCAAGGGAAGAAACGGTATTAGGAACAGGTGGGGCTATAAAAAGGGCTCTGCAGTATTCAACAACAGATAGTATCATGGTGCTAAATGGAGATTCCTATGTGGATGTTCGCGTGAATGATGTGATTGCATTTCATAGAGAGAAAAACTCTTCCATGACAATTATTGTAAAGAAAATCAGAAATCCTGGTAGATATGGACTTATTAAATTTGATGATAACCATAGAATCACATCTTTTAATGAGAAGCGAACGAGTACCACAGAGGGCTATGTCAACACAGGAATATATTTGTTTAAAAGAGAGATTTTCAATAACATCGAAGAAAACAGGACAATATCCCTTGAAAAAGAGCTTATACCTTTTTTTATTAATAGTAATATTTACGGTTTTGTTACTCATGGAAAATTTATTGACATTGGCATTCCTGAAACATATCAAATTGCCGACAAATTTTTCAAAGAGGAATTAGGGCATAAATTGAAATAGCCCAATAAAATCGGAAGGCGCGTATGGCTATAAAAGCTTTAATTACTGGCATAACAGGAATGGTTGGTTCCCATTTGGCGGACTATCTTCTGGAAAATACCGACTGGGATATTTACGGAATGTGCCGTTGGAGAAGTCCATTAGACAATGTTGAGCATTTGATTGATCGGGCTAACCGAAAAGACAGAATATTCTTTATATTCGGAGACCTTTGCGATTATATATCATTACAAAATGCAGTCGAAGAAAGTAAGCCTGATTATGTTTTTCATCTTGCAGCCCAAAGCTACCCTCAAACAAGTTTTACATCGCCAATTGCTACTCTGGATACAAACATTCTTGGTACAGAGAGATTGCTTGAGGCCCTGAGAAGATGCCCAGACATTGATCCTATCATCCATGCTTGCTCCTCTTCAGAAGTATTCGGACGGGTTCCCAAAGAAAAGCTGCCAATCAATGAAGAGTGTTCATTCCATCCAGCATCACCCTATTCTATCTCGAAAATCGGCACGGACCTGATCGGACGTTTCCATGCGGAGGCCTACGGCCAGAAAGTAATGACTACCAGGATGTTCACCCATACCGGTCCACGTCGTGGAGATATTTTTGCTGAATCTACCTTTGCGAAGCAGATTGCCATGATCGAGCGTGAGTTGATTCCTCCGGTCGTAAAAACGGGGAACTTAAATTCGCTTCGTACCTGGTCTGATGTGAGGGATGCGGTACGGGCATATCACATGCTTCTTACTGTAAACCCGATTCCCGGTGAATATTATAATATTGGTGGAACGTTTTCCTGTACTGTGGGGGACATGCTTGATCACCTGATCGCGCTTTCTGTCTGCAAAGATGACATAAAAATAGAAGCCGAGGAAACACGACTAAGACCGTTAGATGCTGACCTTCAAGTACCGGATACGTCAAAATTCAGGGAGCACACGGGATGGGAACCCCTCATACCCTTTGAGAAGACTATGCAGGATCTGCTCGACTACTGGCGTGAAAGGATTAGGTCCGGAAGGAAGGTTTTGTCCAGATGACAAGGAAGGTCTCTCCATATTCACCCGATACCCCGCCTCCGCTGTTGTGCCCTGAATTGAGTCCGGTATCTCTCTCGCATGAGAACCCGTGGTTCAAGGTGGTGCTCAGGGGTTCTTACTACAGTATAGAATATGAGCGACCTCAGGTTGTAATACTCCCTGTCTTAGAGGGACATTCAATTGTCATGGTTCGCGTGGACCGTCCATTGATCCATGACCACCCCTTGGAACTCCCGGCGGGCGATTCCAAGGACGGAGAGACTCCAAGGATGGCTGCCATGCGAGAATTTGCGGAGGAAACAGGTATACACATAAAGGATCCCCTGCGCTTCGTGGCAGAGCTGCCTATCTCTGAAATGCCTGGAAGGTTTCCAGTTCTCCTTAGTGTGCTCAGGGTGAACGTGACCAAGTCGGAGTTCGATTCCCGATCGAGGTATGACAATGAGATCGCTTCCGTTAAAGCAATACCCTTTATTGAAGTTGCTCGGAAGCTGGTTTCTGGAGAGATATACCTAAGCTCTCCTGCCGCGATAATATCACGTTTTTTATTGAAAACATGTCTCGATGGGTCAATGTTGGGAAAGGAGCCACGATGAAAGGTAATCTGGATATAGTGCTGGTCAATGTCGGAGGTACCCGCAAGCAGGTGTATCAAGATCTGGGCAAGGTATTCTCTGCGATTGACACCCCGTTTTGGGCGGCCTTGACAGCAGGATATCTTCGCAACAAGGGATTCAATGTCGACATCTTGGATGCAAATGCACTGAACTTGGACTTTGACGAGACTGCCGAAGCCCTGGTTAAGGCGAATCCGAGGTATGTGGCGATAGTCTGCTACAGTCAACAGGCAAATGTTTCAGCACCCGTCATGGTGGCTGTGGGGCAACTCTGTCGCAAGATAAAGGAGTCAAACCCTGAAACTAGACTGATTCTTACTGGTTGGCATCCCTCGGCGCTACCGGAGAGGACATTACGAGAAGAGGCCTGCGATCTCCTTGTAAAGGGGGAAGGTTTCCATACCCTCGCTGACCTTCTTTCTGGAAAGAGCTTCGATGAAATCCCAGGACTTTGGTGGAAGGATGGTTCAGAAATCCTCTGCGGGCCGGCTCAAGAAAACATCCAGGATCTCACCTCGGAGCTTCCTGATGTGGCATGGGACCTCCTGCCGATGGACAGTTACCGGGCATTCAGCTGGATGTGCCTGCGTGACTTCAGCGAGCGGACCAAGTTCGCCTCTATCTTCACAAGTCTTGGCTGTCCGTACAGATGTAGCTTCTGTGCAATACATGCCACGTACGGGGAACACAAAATCAGATACTGGAGCCCGGACTGGGTCTTGAGACAGATTGATATTCTTGTCAAGGATTATGGAGTAAAGCACATTAACATGCATGATGAGCTTTTTGTCTTCAATCCGAAGCACTACATGCCGATTGCCCAAGGTTTGATTGAGCGCGGATATAACCTTAATATAAATGCTTTTGCCCGGGTGGATATACTTGCTCGGGCTAATATAGAAAACCTTATGACTTTAAAAAAAGCCGGTTTTTATTGGTTCAAGCTTGGAATAGAGACAGGCAACACCCGTATCCGAGCTAACGTTGGAAAAGATGCCTACGATGTCGATGCCGTCCGTGCCGCTGTGACAAGAGCCCACAGCGTCGGAATCGACTTCTGCGCCAATTTTATGTTTGGTCTTCCCGGCGATGACTACGACTCAATGCAGGATACTCTCGATTTGGCCTTGGAATTAATGCCTGCCTTCCCGAGTTTTTTCTGCACCATGGCCATCCCGGGCTCAGATCTCTATAAAGAAGCGCTGGAAAGAGGGACTCCGCTTCCTGATACTTGGCTTGGGTATGCCTCCCAGGGTTATGAATTTCAACCTCTTCCGACGGAGCATTTAACCGCAGAACAGGTTTTGGAGTTTAGGGATTATGCATTTGATGCCTATTTTAAGAACCCTAAATACCTGCACATGATAGAGACAAAATTTGGGGCTAAAGCCAAGGAGCACATAAAAGAGATGACCGCAATAAGACTAAAACGCAAACTTCTCGGAGATTGAACGTCGCATGGATAACATATCGAGGGAAATTAGAGAAAACATACTTCGTATTTCGTCTCATAGCGGGCACGGGCATATTCCCACATGTTTTTCAATTGTCGAAATGCTTCGAGCTGTGTATGAAACAATGCAACACGATCCGAAACAGCCGGACTGGACAGAACGTGATATTTTCATACTCAGCAAGGGACATGCCGCCCTTGGACTTTACTGCACTCTGGCACGATATGGATATTTCCCAATTTCGGATGTATTCAGTTTGGGATCCTTTGGGGCGAGATTTGGATGCCATGCGGACCGCTTCAAAGTCCCGGGTGTTGAGCTGTCCACCGGGTCTCTCGGACATGGCATCGGGGTAGGTGTCGGAATGGCTCTCGGGTTCAAACTTTCCGGAGCCTCCAGAAAAGTCTTTGTCCTTGTCGGCGACGGCGAAGCCAATGAGGGTACCGTGTGGGAGGCTATAATGGTTGCTGCAAAGCTTGACTTGGGTAACCTGACCATACTCTTTGACAACAACCTTTCGCAGTCAAGATGTATGCCGATCACAAATCCAGAAGACAAATTTTCCTCCTTTGGTTGCAAAACCATGGTAGTGGACGGCCATGACCTTTCAGTTGTAAAGGAGGCCCTAGAAAGCCCTGTCGAGAAAAGACCTCGCGTTATCATCTCAAACACAGTCAAAGGAAATGGGTGCCCCACACTGGTGAAGGATGTATTCGCATGGCATCGCAGGAGTCCAAACACGGATGAACTGAATACACTTCTTGGAGAGCTAAATGAGACGTCAATTTAAAGATACCGCACTGAGGCTTGCAGAACACGACGACAGACTTGCTCTCCTTTTTGGCGATATCAGCGTGTTTCTTTTTAATGAGTTCAGCGAACTCTATCCCGATCGTCTTTTGAATGTTGGTATCTGCGAAAACACTCTGATAAGTATGGCCGCCGGAATGAGCGCCACCGGATTCCATCCCATCGTACACATGATAGCCCCCTTTATCACGGAGCGAAGCTACGAACAGGTTAAGCTGGACATCTGCTACAACCATTTCGGATGCACCATTGTTACCTGCGGCGGATCCTTTGACTACGCGTGGGACGGTGCGACTCACCATTGCTATACCGACCTCGAGCTGATGCGCATGCTTCCCGGAATGGAGGTCATGCAGCCAGGTTCAAAGAAGGAATTCGACACGCTTCTTTCGCAATGCTACAATAATGGCAACCCCTCCTATGTGCGGATTGCCGCTGACGAGCATGGACTCGACCTGCCCGTTGAATTTGGAAAAGGCATCCTCATTAAGGAAACACAAGGATCAGACCTTACCGTTGTCACAGCGGGCCCCCTTCTTGGCAATGTCCTATCCGCCTGCTCAAACCTGCCTGTGAACATCATTTATTTTCATACGATAAAACCTCTCGACAGGGATTTGCTGCAGCGTTTTGCCGGAACCAGAATCATTGTGGTCCACGATGCCTTCGGGCTTTTTGAGGCTGTCAATGCCGCCTGTTCCGTTAAAGCCATATATCACGGGCTGCCGGACCAATTCTGCTGTTACTACGGGACACTTGAAGATATAAGAAGTAAATTGGGACTGGATGCTGAAGGAATTAGAAACGTCATTTTGAATGAATTGAATGGAATGAATTGAAAGATTTCATGAATTACCATGCGAGTGTTATAAATTAACACAGGGGTAACAAAAAGTGAAAAATGAGCTTTTATTGATTTCAATAGCAACAGATAGCCATCGAAATATCGGGTGCCTTTCGCTTTATGCAACCGCTGTGGAAGCTGGAATATCTACCAATCTTCTTTTCATTCCTCGTGAGGCTGAGTACAGCGAAGAGGAATTCTCTGCATTATTGAAGGAAAATGATTTTAGGGTAATAGGGATCTCTTTGACCACAAGGGATTTTTATTTTGCACAAACTATCACATCGCATATCCGAAAGTGCCTGCCCCAGGCCCATATTGTGTGGGGTGGAATTCATGCTACCTGCAAACCCGAGGAATGCTTAGACTATGCCGACTCTATTTGTATAGGTGAAGGTGAAGCGTTCTTGATTCAGCTCATTACCGCCTTGAAAGACGGGGTGGATATTACTGACATTCCTGGGATTGGAGTGAAAGTGGGTGACAAGAATGAATTGGTAATGAACCCGCCACGCCTAATCGCAGACTTGAATGCATTGCCGTTCCCCTGGTTTGATTTTGAACATTTTTATGTGTTGGATGCCTGTGGGCTTCATCTATTTGGTCCGAAGGATTATGTCAAGTATGCAAGACATAACGGGGATGGCTATGTACTGTTAACCTCCAGATCTTGTCCCCATCGTTGTACATACTGTATCAATTCGTTTCTCAATCGCCTCTATGATGACAATTCTTCCCGATTATATCGCCGACTCACAGTTGATAATGCATTAAAAGAAATTACCCATGCCTTATCAACAATACCTGGAATCGGTTTCATCAATTTTATGGATGACCATTTCCTTACTGACAACAAATGGATTGAGGAATTTTGTGAAAAATATAAAAAGTTGATAAATCTGCCTTTCATAATACGGGCAACACCAAGCACTATAAAAGATAAACAGATTTCTCTTTTAAAGGATGCCGGCTTACATACAGTCCAAATGGGTATTCAGTCTGGAAGTGAGCATACCCATAAAACTATCTTTCGCCGGTCTTTTAAGGAAGAAAGTGTGTTGAGGGCAGCAAAAGTTCTTAATCATTATGATCTTGAATGTCTTTACGATTTTATAATTGATAATGATTTTGAGACAGATGAAGACCGAGACAAAACTATTGAACTGATGTTACGGCTCCCCAAGCCTTATGTAGCCAATTTGTTTGCAATGACGGTTTTCCCGAAAACTGATTTGGAGGCAATGTATAAGAAGCGGAAAATGACACCAAGAATTGATCCATATTCAAGTAATTATTTTGATTTCAACAATGATAATTTCTACTATCGGTTGGCAAGCTTGATCCCTTTGATAGATGAGGAAGAGGCTCGCCATATATTTCAAAATCGCGATGATCAGCAGGTTTTATCACGATTAAATGAACTGTTCTTAGAAAAGGTACCTCCAACACCATGAGATAAGCAATGATTAGTGAAGGAATAGTACTCGGAAGTAGAAACTAAAGGAGGATTTGATGGAGGTTGCTAAGACAAACCTTGAGGGGGTGTTGATGATCAAACCACCCACAATTTCCGAAGATTTTCGGGGTAACTATGTAGAGCTTTACAACAGGGAACTTTACAAGCATGCTGGAATAGATATTGATTTCATACAGGATGATATTTCAACATCTTCAAGGCATGTACTTAGGGGAATACATGGTGACAGTATAACCTGGAAATTAATTTCCTGCCTCTACGGTCGGTTTTATTTTGTTGTGGTGAACTGCGATGAGAAGTCACCACAGTTCGGGCAGTGGCAATCATTCACTCTGTCAGACGAAAATCACACTCAAATTCTTGTACCACCTAAATACGGGAATGCACATTTTGTTTTAAGCGAAAGAACCATTTTTCATTATAAACAAACTACGTATTACAACCCTGATCTGCAATTTACGTATACATGGAACGACCCGTTGTTTAATATTTGGTGGCCTATCAAAGACCCTATTCTGTCCCAACGGGATGAACAAGGTCATTTTTAGTGAATAAATGGAAACTGATACAAAAGTCAGAGTTGCTAATCGCAGTGACATTGAAGGAATAGTTGAGTTACAGAAACATATATATTATGAATACAACCGGGACGCATCATTTTTTGCCTGGCAGTGTTTCGAGAATGTCAATCCTTCAATCCTGATTGTAGCTCAACAAAACACTTCTATTGTTGGAACATTCGGCATCCAAAAGATAAAAACAACAAACTACCTATATGGAGGCCAGATTAGTTGGATAATTATTGCTAAAGACAAACGAATGAGTGGACTTTTCGCAAAAATGGGCGACCTTGCCCTGGAATGTATGCCTGGTCAGGACTTTATATTCATCTTCGCAAACAAAGAGGCCATATCCCCCTGCGAGAAAACGTTGGGGATGAAATTCATCGGGGACCTTTCGCAGCTGATTTCAAAGAGTAATTCTTCAGATATTTACGCAGAATCCTGTCTGGAACCGGTTACTGCTAAAACTAAATTCGACAATCTTTCGTGCTGTGAGAGAAACATAACCTTTTTAAGAACAGAGGGTTACCGGCGTTGGCGATATGCGAACAGCACCGCTCATAAATATTTTAAGGTTTCTATTCCATCCGGAGAATATGCAATCATTAAACTGTTTCACGAAAAGCAGTCATCACCAATAATAGGCGATATTGTTGACTTCGAGTGTAACATTCTGGACATTCGTAAACTTCAGCACCTTTTCCATGCCGCATCTTTTGAATTGAGGAAAATGGGCGCGACAAGCATCACGACATGGGCTGTACCGGGAAGTCAATTACGATGCGTGCTGGAAGAGATGGGATTTGCCCAGAGCGATCATTGCAGTTCTTTTGGGGTTCGTATTTTCAATAAAAAGGATAATCACCTATACAATTTTAACTCGTGGCACCTGGTCCAATCTGATGCTTCTAACTACTAAAACGAGCATAATATGTAACAATCTGTTTTTGCGTCAATTCTGAATGAAAAAAATTTATAAATTTGGAGAATAAAATGAAGGACATAAGACAATCCATGGAGAGGGCCCTTGTGGAACAGGGATGGATATTCGGAGATAAGGCCACCCGAGTTGGTTCACCGTTTGTCTGGGCAGAAAATGAAAATAAGGATAACATACTAAACCTAGAAGATTTATATGCAATAGGATTCTATTTTTCCATGTGGTATGTCAAAAAAAACACGCCACAGGAGCTTGTGCTGGAAAATCATGATGAAGTGAATGACTATATGATCTCCGAAATCACACGTTCCTTTAAACATTTCTTCCCTTTTTTAACCCTTACTGAGACGTGGATAAACCATATAGAGGCACAGGCGCTTGCCAGAGCCCAGGATTATTTTTTCATCAAGAAGTTTTGCAAAGATTTGCCATCAGAGCTTCACCACATTGATATCGGACCAGGCTTGGGGTGTGCCGCAATTGCAAGTGTTAAATTCCTCAATTCCACCTTTTATGCTCTTGAGGCAAGTCCTATGAGTTACGGAGTCCAAAGGCACTATTTCAGGTTTATTTCTCCTTACCCTGGCGCATATCTTGATGTAATTGAATGTGAAAACTATCAATTACAGGATGACACAATAATAAGTGAGATACAAAAGAAGGATTATAAGATTAAACATATTCCTTCATGGAGATTTCCCTGGCTGGCCAATGAATCGATGGATCTTATGTCAGCGACCTTTGTTCTGAATGAGCTGAATTATGCAGGCATTCTCTGGATCTTATCAAATGCTTCCAGGGTTATCAAAAAAGACGGTTATTTTTACATCCGTGATAGCGAGATTCTAAAGCCGGGGACCCATAATATTGAATATGACAAGGTGCTTGAAAAAATAGGTTTCGAAAAAGTAAGAGAGTTACGATTTGAAAACAGGCATGTTTATTTTGGGATTCCGAGAGTATACCAGAAAACAAGTTCACAAATACTATCTTTTGAAGAAATTGTTGATATGTGCCTTGGAAAATATGCCTCTGTCGCCGCTGGAAACGATTTAGCATATAACACTGAGAAGATGCCACAGTTGTAACCATCGTTATTCGAAGAAGATAGCACATAATAAAAAAAGGAGTAATTAATTGCTGGTCGATAAAATATCCAATGATCCACTGTTTCAGGAAACATGTATCTACCAAACGCTGAAAGAAAACCCCCTGGGTTTTATTGACATCGGCTCAATGGAAGCCATTCATCCAATTATTGCCCCTATCTCATCCCTTACCCACGTCTTGTGTTTCGAACCGAATAGGGATGAAGAACAGAAGCTTATACAAAAATATTCAAAGCATCCGTATAAAGAGCTGACGATATCGAACAGTGCTATTTTCAATGAGAATAGAACGGAGCAACCATTGTATGTCACAAAGAATATCGTTGGTTCTTCCCTGTTACCCCCCCACCACAGTCTTATTGAGCGTTACAATCTTAATGGATTGACCATTACTCATTCGGAGAAGGTGAGGACGGAAACACTGGATCATGTATGCTCCACGACAGCCTCGCATTCATATAGGTCAGGTGAATTACTGAAAATTGATGCCCAGGGGGTTGCTTATGAAGTATTAACGGGTTCCACCAAGTTACTTGCTGAGAACTGCCTGGCCATTTGGTGTGAGGTAGAATTTATTGATATCTATACTGGGCAAAAACATATTACTGATATCATAGACTTCCTCAAGGATTATGGGTTCTGCCTCTTTGGATTATATCCCCATTATCTGTCTAATAAGATGTTGGATAGGAAAAGGTACCGAACTGCAGAACGGATACCATGGGCCGACGCCTTTTTTTTCAAAGACCCCCTAGACGACTCTAATACGGACAAACAATTCAAGCAGAGAGACATTCATATGTTAATGGCTATTGCGATAATAACACAATATTATGACTACGCGTTAGAGTTGGCTTGTAAGTACATACAAAATCGAAAAGATCGTTTACAAATAGAGAACTTTGTCAAACATATCGCAAAAATCGACCAGGCAGCATTGATGGAAAGCGTTAAGGCTTTGAGTTTATCGTGCCAGAGTGATCCCGAAAACGTATACTTACATATCCATAAATTCATTTCTTTACATAAATTTCATAGTGATTTGGATTTTCTTTTAGAATCTGATGAATAAAAGTGAGCAATGTGTGACCTCTTACCATCAATTACATCGTGACATATGTAATCTGAAGGAGGAGCATCATAACGGGCAGTAACCCAATTTCTTCCTTCACAGTTTGATGAGCTCGGTCATTTTGTAGATTCGGTTAATATAACAAGAAACGTGAGGTAAACATGATAATTACCAGGACCCCTTTTAGGATTTCTTTTTTTGGCGGCGGCACAGACTATCCTGCCTGGTACGAGGAAAACGGTGGCGCCGTTTTAAGCACAACCATAAACAAATATTGCCATATCATGTGCAGATATCTGCCGCCGTTTTTTGAGTACAATTATCTGCTTCGCTATAGTTCCCGGGAAGAAGTGAAAAATGTGTCCGAAATCATCCATCCTTCCGCGAGAGAATGTCTCCGGCATCTGGATGTGCGCAAGGGTGTGGAAATAACACATACGGGCGATATTCCGGCCCGTTCAGGAATAGGGTCGAGTTCAGCTTTTACTGTTGGGCTTCTGCACGCCCTTTATGCATTAAAGGGTAGCATGGTGACAAAAAGAAATCTTGCGAGAGACGCAATCCATGTGGAGCAAAACCTTATAAAGGAAAATGTCGGTTCCCAAGATCAGGTAGCCGCAGCATTTGGTGGTTTCAATAAAATAGAATTTAGTGGAGCAAACGAGTTCTATGTTTCTCCCGTGACCATTCATAAGGAAAAGCTTGATTTGCTCCAGTCTCACCTCATGCTTTTTTTTACAGGATTTTCGAGATACGCATCGGATATCGCCGTTGAGCAGATTAAACAGACCCATAGACACAAGACAGAGTTGACAGCCATGGTGGAGATGGTAGCCGAAGCCATCAAGATAATGGACAGAGACTCTGATGACCTGAGCGATTTCGGGAAACTGCTCAACGAGTCATGGGGACTGAAGAAAAGACTCAACGGACTCATCTCAAACGACAAGATTGATGAAGTCTACGAGATTGCAATGAAATCAGGAGCACTTGGTGGAAAATTGCTGGGTGCCGGCGGCGGTGGATTTATACTTTTTTTCGTGCCTCCAGAACATCACCAGAGGATTCGTGAAAGTCTGAAGGATATGCTGTATGTCCCCTTTGGTTTCGAAAAATTAGGCACCCAGGTTATCCTTTATTCTACTCAGGATTTTTATTGAGTTCTATTTTGTCTTACCAATCGGTTCACATCGCAATTATTAGATAATGTATTCGTTCCCGGAAAATCTTAAAATTACCTCTTCTGATAAATTCTATTTTACTTGTCCATCATACGGGTTTATCGCGCCTATTTTATCATTAATAGATGAAATTATATCCAGGAATCCAGAAATCAATATTATTGTAATGGACGAACAGATGAGAGTATTCTGGGAC
>SDBT01013952.1_pt1 | contig 12848 bp, 13 predicted proteins | sample 2277101 | NCBI WGS metagenome assembly SDBT01 (sample SAMN10404973, study PRJNA504765) | marine sediment metagenome | isolation source: marine sediment core GS10_PC15, 103 cmbsf | place: Arctic Ocean: Southern Knipovich Ridge | collected 2010 | reverse complement strand
AGACCATCAATAATCAAATCAAATTGAGAAAAATCAAAGTCTTCTGCAAAGGCTGAATCAACTCGCAAAGCTGTCACCTCATAACCGGAGTCCAGCAGCATATCACCGGCCACCAAAGCGTCACCACCGTTATTCCCCTTCCCTGCCAAAACCAGAACTTTCTTCACTTCAGGAAGTTCCCCCACCACAAAATCATGCAGTGACTGACCAGCCTGCTTCATCATTTGGCTTACAGAAATACCATATTTGTCATAGGCCAGGTTCTCCAGAGCCAGCATTTCTTCCGTCGTAAAGTAAGATAATTTGCGATACCCCATTGAGCTTGTTATAGTTAACTGGCTAATATTTTACTGTAAAAATGAAGCAATACCTAGAACTCGTCCAAGAGATTTTTGATAACGGAATCGAAAAGACCGACCGCACCGGCACCGGCACCATTTCCATCTTTGGCGCCCAAACAAAATATGACCTTTCTGAAGGGTTTCCAATGGTCACTACTAAAAAAGTACGATTTGATGCCATTATGCGCGAACTTTTGTGGTTTTTAAAAGGGTCCACCAACATAAACGAGGGACTAACCGAGTACACACCAATCTGGAACGCCTGGGCCGACGAAAACGGCGACCTGGGACCTATTTACGGCAAACAGTGGGTCGCCTGGGAAACACCTGATGGTCAAAAGATCAACCAGATTCAGCAGGCCATAGATTTACTCAAAAACAGCTCTGATTCCCGTCGTATTATAGTCTCTGCCTGGAACGTGGCCGACCTACCCAAAATGGCCCTGATGCCCTGCCACGCATTCTTTCACCTAAATGTAATGGGCGACCGACTCGATCTTCAGCTTTACCAGCGAAGCGCCGACGTAGCCCTTGGGGTTCCATATAACATCGCATCTTACAGCGCCCTACTGATGATGTTTGCCAAGGAAGTTGGCTTAAAGCCAGGGGTCTTTGTACACACTTTTGGCGACGTCCACATATATTCCAACCATGTAGAGGGCCTGAAAGAGCAACTCAAACGAACTCCCAAAAAACTTCCAACACTAGAGATTGCTGACAAACCATTCTGGGACTTAAAATTTGAAGATTTTGAACTGAAAAACTACGAACATGACGCTTATATTAAATTTCCTATAGCCGTATAACCATGAAACCTAAAATTTATCTTATTGTCGCCACTGATTTAAAAGGTGGTATTGGCCTTAAAGGCAAACTCCCCTGGAATCTTCCCGGTGATATGGAGTTCTTCAAAAAAACGACGATTAAAACCGAAAACACCCAATATAGGAACATGGTCATCATGGGTCGCGTCACCTGGGAGTCTATCCCCGAAAAACACCGCCCCCTAAAAGCCAGAAAGAACGTGGTAATTACGCGTAACAAGGATTTCAAAGTCGATGACAGTGTCACAGTAGCTCATTCGATTGAACAAGCCTTAAAAGCGGCCGACGACCGTATTTCCGATATTTTTATAATCGGAGGAGCCAGAGTCTTCGAGCAATTCATGAAAAAGCAGAAGATTAACGGCATTTATATAACCCGCATCAAAAAAGAATACCAATGCGATACATTCTTTCCGAAAATACCCAGATCATTCAAACCCGAAAGACTGGGTGAAGGAAAGGACGGAGATGTGAGATACGACTTCCTGTTTTACAAGAAATAGCCTAATACTAAAAAAACAGTATGTTTCAAACTATTGCTGACTGGCTCAGCTACTCACTTTTGAACTTATCACCGGCAACAAAACTGGGAGAAAGTGTGAATTACTTCTTCTACGACATATTCAAGATTTATGTGCTTATTCTGCTTGTAGTTGGAATAATCGCTTTCATCAGAACTTTCCTGCCGCCCCACGAAATCAAAAAGGTGCTGGTCAGACAAAGATTTGGCACAGGAAACATACTGGCATCCCTACTTGGCGCTATAACACCTTTCTGCTCATGTTCATCAATCCCCCTCTTTATTGGATTTCTGGAAGCTGAAGTACCTCTTGGTATTGCATTCTCTTTTATCATCACTTCCCCATTAGTAAACGAAGTGATTTTTATTCTGATAGGAGGAACTTTTGGCTGGAAAATCGCATTTCTTTACGCTTTAAGCGGTATTGTCCTTGGAGTAATTGCCGGAATAATTATCGGGAAGCTAAAACTGGAGAAAGAAGTACTGCTTAAATTCGACAACGGGAATGGTAAAAATAAGCAAAGCAGTAACGATATGCCAAAGTCATTCGACAAAAAGCTTCATTTCGCGATCAACCAGTCGATCAAAATATTCAAAAAGCTATGGTGGATCATTGCAATTGGTGTTGGTGTAGGTGCAGCCATACACGGCAACGTGCCACAGGAGTTCTTTCAGCAGTACCTTGGAGCGGACTCCATTCTGGCGATCCCTATCGCCGTACTCGTCGGCATTCCGATTTATGCCGGAGGTTCAGCCATGGTGCCAATCGCCTTCGCTCTTACCACAAAAGGGATACCACTTGGAACCGCACTAGCCTTTATGATGTCGATTGTAGGTCTTTCATTACCTGAAGCCATTATGCTTAAAAGGATTCTTTCACTTAAGCTACTTGGAATATTCTTTGGAATGGTCGCCATCGGAATCCTCGTAATCGGCTACATCTTCAACATTTTCGCAACGTAGAACATATAATTCACCTCAAAGCATATCGGGGTTCCTCCGTTGCACAATCTTTGCCGCTGCAACACTGATATTATGAAAGAGACAGGCTCTGTAATACTGCATCCAGGATTTAACATCTTGTCTGTTAGGTGGAATTGACTTCACAAGAACGTTAAGTGGAAAAAACGGAGCTTGCCCCCTCCTTACAAGGGGCATATCGGTAATGGGAGAATTGCCAACCATGGCTGTATGTGCCGGATCCATATCCTGCTGCTTACAAAAAAGCCGAAAGCCCTCGAACGTAGGCTTGGGAATGCCAGTTTCAGCAATGGCAATATTGTTATCTCTTAGTCTATCTAATCGACTTGTGTGCGGACTATTCGTATATACACCAACTTTACGACCATCTTTCAGATATCCTTTCAGATTATCGACCACCTTCTTATCAATCCAAGCATAGGGCGCAACTATTGTCCCATCCACATCAAGAATGACATTATGAATATCTACCGGCACAACCAATTGCTGAGATAAATCGGTTATTCTACTGCTACTTGGAACCTGACTCACAAAAGCATTAAAGTGTGAAGCTCGCGCACCTGCAATAATACCCCACAGGCTCCTCATTTTATCAAGCGAGACTCTTTCTTTGGCCGTTGTATGATCTGCTTCAAGCTTACCCACGAGTTTAGGATATTATGGTGAAAAGGCGATTATTTTAGCAGATAATTAAGAATATGTCAAGCATGGTAACTAGTGTTTTTTTCGTTTCAGCTTCTCATACTCAAAATATGAGTAAACAACCGGATAAAGACCTGCAATAATTGCAGCAGCAATAATGATCCAAAAGGCAATTGATTCAAAAAGGAAGCTCAAAAGAATCAAAACTCCTGCCACTTTGAAGAGTTTACCGCCAAGTCTGTGAGTTTTTTCCCAAACTTCATCACTACTCAGAGTCCAGGGAGTTCTTATGCCGATGAACCAGTTCCGCTCCGCGTGCTGAACTAAAAAGCCGATATAAATAAACAGAACTCCAACCGCAGGCAGAATCATCGTGGTCATATTAAAGCCATAACCTAGGTTCGCCACAATCGTAAGACCATAAACATAAAGAAGGAACGCGACCATAAGCAGGATAAACCAGTCAAAATAGCCTCTGAACTTCTCGATATTTTTCTTCAGCGGATCGATCTTGGGGATAAGCAGAAACATCAGATACATCAAGGCCGTAATTCCCGGCATCAAATATACACCCCAAAACTTACTCATATAGCCATCCACCTCCCCTTTTGCATTCCAGTGCGATGCCATCTGCTCCGGCATTTGCGGATAATAATAATACGCAATCCCAAATGAGATTAATATAAGAGCCAATATGGCCAGATCAATCTTTTTCGTCTTCATAACTAGTTTTGTTAATTTGTTCGATTATAGCAAAAAAGGTGGTGGACTGTTGTGGTTGGATTTTGAACAGTTTGATAACCAATTTAGATCTTTGGGCAAAAAGGTTGTTAATGAGTTTTTAACAATTCCCACAGACGTTTCTCACTATCAATCAATTCTGAAAACTCGATAGGAACAATCGGTATATCAGAACTTAAACCTGCAATTTTTTCTCTTACTGTTGCAACGTGCGCTAATGGAACTTGCATATGGGTAAACTGATCTGGAGTAATAACCTCCCCACTCCTTACTTCATAAGCGGCAGCGCCGCTTTGTTTTATGTGTAGTGGCTCAAAAGCTCCATCTTTCACCCCAATAATAACAGGATGATTATCAGGTATGTCAGATTTACCAAATAATATAGCGCTTACTGGTCTTGTCCGATATCTTCCATCACTTCTAAAAGAGTCCGTCCATTTGGCAATTTTTCCTCTCCTTACCCTCTTGTCTTCGTGTGCTTTTTTTGTAAAATGAGAGCAAAAACCTGATATAGCTTCTGTAAAAGGCTTACTTAAAGTTTCATATGCTTGTGCTCTTACCATATTGGCTAAAAACATACTCCACAAAAATGGCCGTGAGCCATATTGATAATTCAATTGCTCATTCTCATGTAAAAAGTATTCAGAATAAAGTCTGGCATAGAGCCTGTTTTTTGTTAACGACGTACTTATTTCTGAGCCTGTTTCAAATCTCTCATTGTAAATATCTTCCTGTGGCTTCAATCCTTCTCCTAATAAATTTCCAAGGCTATCGTGCGCGCTATCTGATGTACCGTCATACTTGGAACCTCCGTTATTCGCATAATGCCTAGCTCCAGTTCCGTGAAAATATTTTGTAGCAATTAGCAATTCCTCGATTTGCGCGCGTTGAGCTTCAAATTGAGCGTAAACATTACCTGATTCCAAAAAATCCCTTTTTTGTGTGCGATTTCCTAATCTCAAACAGCCTTCGATTGTACGGGCAACTAAATGTTTCATAGAAATGTACCACAAAATAACATAAAACAACTTTTATGTAAAGTGGTGGCCCGGGGCGGAATTGAACCACCGACGCAAAGATTTTCAGTCTTTCGCTCTACCACTGAGCTACCAGGCCACGGCGAAATTTTATCACATCTTATCGGGCACTTCCAGTCCAAGCAGTTTAAAGCCGTCCTCCATCACATAAGTTGTCAGGGCGGTAATCATTAGACGGGATTCTTTAAGCTCCTTCGATTCCGCCTGCAAAATCGAACTACCATTATAAAAGGAATTAAAATCCTGAGCCAACTCATATAAGTAATTGGCAATATGATTGGGCTTAAACTCATCGGCCGCACGGCGAATGGTATCGGGATACATCATCAATTGAATCATCAGTTTTCTTTCTGTCTCAAGTCCAAGTTTGAGATCGTATTTTCGGCAATCACGCGGCTTAAGCCCTGCCTTTCTGAGAACCGACTTCGCCCGCGTCACCGTATACATTAAATAGGGCGCACTATTCCCCTCAAAACTGAGCATTCGATCCCAATCAAAAGTAATGTTGGTGGTACGGCTCTGATGAAGGATATTGTATTTGATACTGCCAATTCCCATGATTCTAGCAAGCTCCCTTCGCTGTTCTTCTGAAAGATCCACTCCCTTTTCAGTAACTAAATCGAGCGCTCGTTTTTCCGCCTCATCCAATAAATCCATAAGCAATAAAATATTGCCCTTTCGCGTACTCATTTTGCTATCAGCAAATTGCATACGGCCAAAAGAAATATGAACATTGCGAGCAGATGTAAGCTCCAGTTTTCGCTGAGCAAAAAAGAGCTGATTAAAGTAAAAAGACTGAGAGACATCAACCACATTCAGCATCAGATCAGGCGACCATTTCTTTTCCCAATACTTAATTCGGGTCAGATCGCGAGTGGCATAAAGCGTAGCGCCATCAGACTTTCGTACAAGCACCGGCACATCTTCCGGCGCATCCGGTTTAATAATCCAGGAATCTTTTTTCCCATCAACAATAATCCCCTTCTTTCTGCCCTCATCCAGAACTGCCTGCATCTTGTCTTCGTAAAAACTTTCACCATTCAAATGATCAAATTTCACACCCAATCGGTCATAGACTTGCTGCATATCCATCAGACTCCACTCCACAATTTTCTTCCAGAGCTTGCGAGACTCCTTATCACCCTGCTCAAACTTAAGATACTCCGCCCGACCTTCCTCATCGAGTTCTACATCTTTGTCAGCCTCAATGTGAAACTGTACATAAAGCTTCTGCAGAGCAGGAATAGGGTCTTTTTCAATCTCGTCCAGACTGCCCCACTTATTAATGGCAGCCATCAGCTTGCCGAACTGAGTCCCCATATCTCCGATAAAGTTATCGGAAATCACCTCCCAACCATAACGCTGATAAGTCTTTTTGATGCTATCGCCAATAATCGTCGAAAGCAGATGATGAACACCCATTGGCTTAGCGATATTCGGATGAGAATAATCAATCACTGCCCGCTTTCTTTTGGCCAATGCAAAAGAATCTGTAAGGTAATCTTCAAAGTCGCTGAGCCATTCACCGGCCTCCTCTGTATAAAATTTTTGTTCAAGCCAAACGTTGATAAAACCCGGCCCGGCAATCTCAACCTTCTCAAAAAGATCACTTTTCGCCTGCTTCACAATCTCTTCCGCTACATCACGTGGTTTTCGTCCAGCCTTACCAGCAAGTAACATTGCCACATTACTGGAAAAATCCCCATATTTGGCTTCTTTAGCCTTCTCAATATGAAGATCATCAAGCTCAACTTCAAAACCAGCCTTCTTTACAGCCTCAAGCAAAGCTCCTTTGATAACAGCTAAATTGCGTTTCTTCATCAGCGATATGTTACAACCTCGACAATATTTTCACAAACATAATTAACGAATCTTGCGAAATAATCCCAATTTGCTATATTAACTAATACTTAATAAAGAAAAACAACCGTGGATAGTGACATAGTGCTTCTGTTTATACTGATTATCGTTTCAGGAGCCTTCTCTGGAGCAGAAATCGCATTAACAAGTCTTTCTCCTGCAAAAATAAAGACGATGAAAAACGACCGTCGTGTTGGAGCTAAGGCTGTTTATAAATTAAAACAAAATCCTGAAAGCCTGCTGATTACCATTCTGATCGGGAATAATCTGGTGAACATTTTGACCACCGTAATCGCCACTATTTGGGGCATGCGGGTTTTTGGAAGTAACGCCCTTGGTATTGTTACCGGAGTACTAACCTTTATTATTCTTATTTTTGGCGAGATTACACCCAAAACTTACGCCCAAAAACACGCCGACGGCTTTGCGCGAATGATGGCAAATCCCCTTTTGTGGCTGACCTACGTCCTTTACCCAATCATATGGTTACTCGAAAAACTGATTCACGGACTGATGTGGATCATGAAGGCAAAAAGCCCCATAAAAACCATGACAGAGGAAGAACTGCTGGCCATGGTGGATATTGGAACCAAAGAAGGAGTGATCGAAGAGCATGAACAGGAAATGATCGAGAATGTACTCGAATTCACAGACACAACCGTCGAAGAAATAATGACCATCAAAGCCGATATTGAATCTCTTGATATCAACACCAACATTCATGATGCAAGACACTTTTTCATCACCCACTCTCACTCAAGAATTCCTGTTTACAAAAGAAATCTGGATAACATTGTAGGCATACTAACGGTACATGACATCCTAAAAATCACTCATGCGGAAAAGCCCATCGAAAAACTTTCAGACTTCCATTACCTACTACACATTGTAGTACCAAAAACAAAATCCATAGAAAAGTTATTCCGGGAATTCCAAAAAAGACGTCAGCATATAGCAGTAGTGGTCGACGAAAGAGGCAACACAATTGGTGTAGTGACTATGGAAGACATTCTGGAGGAGATTGTGGGAGATATTGTAGATGAAAGCGACCGTGAAGAAAGCCATATCACTCAAATAGGAAAAAACGAATGGGTAGCTTCCGGTGACGCCACCATTGAAGAAGTAAATGAGATAATCGGCATAGAACTGGATTATCCGGAGCACCAGACAGTAAGCCTGCTTATTCTGGAAAAACTTCATGAATTTCCCAATCTCGGAGAAAAAATTAAATACGAAAATCTGGAGTTCCAGGTAAAGAAAATGGGCAAGAAAAAGATTGAAGAAGTACTGATTACCAAGATTTAACTGTAAACTACTAAAAATGCATGTACTGACAGTCTTTGTAGAAACAGTGATTCTGCAATACGGATATCTGGGAATCTTCTCTTTGACCGCCCTTGAGCAATTTATTTTTCCCATTCCGGTAGATATCTTCTTTGGTTTTTCTATCGAACACGGTCTTGTTTATCAAAAATTAATGCTGATGGTTTTGGCGGCCACTATTTTGGGGGCAACCATTGGCTATTTCTTAGGAAAATGGATGGGTCATCCAGCTCTGGAATGGTTAGTTGGAAAAACCAAAGTGGCTCATGGGGAAACTTTTATCAAAAAATGGGGTATCTGGGGGGTGATTCTCGCAGGAACAACGCCAATCCCCTTCAAAGTAGTCACCTGGACCGCAGGTATCTTCGAAATGCCATTTGGACGCTTTATGATAGGTGTTCTTATCGGACGGATGCCTCGTTACATGCTGACCGCCTACGCGGGAGCTAAGTTCTTTGAAAGCAAATTCTACGCCACCACAGACATGAGCGCCTTGATTCTGGGTACATTGCAGGGTTTCACCGAATTTCTGCCTATTTCAAGCTCCGGTCATTTGATACTGATGGAACATTTCCTGCACCTCCCCATTCCTGCAAGCGAACTTATTACATTCGATATATTCCTGCACGGAGGATCGCTCATCGCCATTCTTATATATTTTTGGAAGGATTGGATGCACGTGCTCAAAGAACTCTGGCATATGATTAAAAAGGCTCATCTGGACACCAGCAGTCTTGCATTCAAGCTGGCTGTCAGTACAATCCCAGCAATCATTGCCGGACTGGCTTTTGGCGGAGCTATCAGCAACAAAATGCGTAACCTTCATTCCATTGCCATCTTCTTTATAATAATCGGCCTGATTTATTTTTATGCCGCCTGGAAAGGAAAAAGGAATACGCATGAAACTGTCAGCCTCAAAAAAAGCATCCTGATCGGAGTCGCCCAAGCCTTAGCACTGATTCCGGGAGTATCCCGAGCAGGTATAACAATAGCAACAGGAGTTACCTTGGGCCTTAAACGCGAAGCCGCCGCCAAATTCAGCTTTATGCTGGGTGCGATTGCAATTCTGGCTGCCAATGTCTACGCTCTGTTTTCATTGCAAGGCGGTGCTCCCCTACCCGATCTAAGCTTTATTATCCTCGGTACTCTCAGCTCTTTTGCCGCCAGTCTGTTTGCCATTTACCTGCTCCTAAAATTCCTGCAGAAATACACCATGCGAACCTTTGGCTTCTATTTGATACTGGCAGGTATTTTGATATTGAGCTTCCTCTAAACAAACCATGCCATCAAAAAACCGGCAATATCTGCCGAAATGTCCCCAATATAACGATTGAGCCAGCCCTCTTTTTCCTTAAAGAATCTTTTGTGATGGTCCCAGTTCTCCAGGATTCGCTCAATCATCTCCCAGCCAAAACCCAAGCCAATCAATATCAAAATGGCTCGCTCAAAGGGCAGCTCCAGCAGGAACAGCTTGGTAATAAAGTAGAAAAGACCGATGTGACCCACGGTCCACCAATCGAAGACGGCCTCAGTTTTCTTACCAAATAGCTTCATTGATAGGAAGTATAACACTTATGAATTTGCCTTTTAAGAAGAAAAACCCTACACTGCGCCCAGTTTATTAAATAAAAACTAAAAACATGAAAGGATTACCTTTGGTAGCAATGATTCTTGTCGTTGTTGGCACCATCAACTTAGGTCTTACAGGCCTTGGTGGCTTTATAGGAAGCGATCTAAACGTTCTAGGTATGCTTTTAGGCAGCTGGCCTGTTGTGGTCAATCTGCTGAATCTGCTTATCGGTGTCAGTGGCGTTATGGTAGCCCACGCTCACATCACCAAAAGATGTCACCTGTAAGCTACGGACTTACGAACAGAATTTTATTATAAAGCGCTCAATGGCAAGTGCCAGTTCATCCTGATTATCAACCGTAACCCGAATACGGCTGGTCTTTAGGTCAACATCTATATCAAGAAGCCGGGCATAAGCCTTTTTTAACTCAGCATCATTAAAATTCTTCAGCTGAGCCATGGTATTCCGTGCCACAAATGGGTGAAGCTTAAGAGTGGCTGCAAAAGCAGTCGGATTAGCGTTGGGATGGGAATTCTGGTAGCCACTTCCCTGTAAAAGCAAACGGAACTGCCTCACCACCATATAAAAGACCTGCCTCAGGTTATCCCCTGCCGCCAGACTACGGTGCAAATGCTGAATAGCCTTTCGATGGTTCTTAATCCCTAGTGCGTCTGTCAGATGAAAAACATTGGCCTCCAATGTGGGTACCACAAGCTTATCAACGATAGATTTTGTAATACTTTCACCCGAAGCATAAGCGGTCAGTTTATCGATTTCTTGTGAAAGACTCCATAAATTCTGCCCCGTCAGCGAAGCAAGATATTCCGCGGTAGAAAGATCAATACGGGCACCTTTTCCTTGAGCACGTTTCTGAATCCAAGCATTCAAAACCTGACCAGTAAGCGGTAAAAACTCTTTAACCTCCACCTTAGCAATCAACTTTTTGTAAAAAGACTTTCGTTTATCAGGAGCACTTTGCACGAACACCACTACACTGCTCTCCGGCACATCATCCAAATCAGTCTCAAGCTTTTTAAGATCCTCATCACGCTTTTCATCAGCCTTGCTCACTTTATCCGCATTACGAGTTTTAGGTTTATCCGGAAGACCATAAATAAAAATCAAACGCTTGTCTCCCAAAAATGGCATGGCATTCACCGCCGCCATTATTTCATACAGAGGCATTTCTACGACATCCAGAGCAGCTAGATTAATATCACCGTGTTTCTCAATAAAAGCCTTTTTCCAGACATTTATCTGCTCATGAAGCAGATAGGTCTCTTCACCCGTGAATAAAAACAAATTGTTCGCCATAAAGTATAAGCAGGTACCTATACTACTTCAGGCCGAAGCTGCTGGCAATTTTTTCAAATACCTCGACGTCCTTGTTTTCGGTTCCATGAGCATTGAAGTACATAATAACAACCGTTCGGCCATTCACCAAAAAACTATAAACAAGTATGTTCTCGTTCTCTCCAGTCGTTCGGCCGTTCACAACCGTACCCCGAGCTGCTCTAAAATGCCTTTTAAGCCCCTTCACACCGTTTATACTCACTTCTGTGGAAGAAGACAGCGGGTGCTCAAACCAGACGTCAGTCGCCAGATTAGTACCGGATACATCGTAAACATTCATATAGGTATCTACAGCCATGTAGTTCTGCACATGAAGATTCTGAATGTAATCCAATTCCTCACTCAAAATAACCCGCCCCCACTTTTCACCTTCATACCAGCCAGGGTGAAAGAATTTGAAATCAGCGCCGTTATAGATCTGCCAACCGGCAAAATCACCCTCATTCACATCAATCGGTTCCGAAATAAGCTCGATGCTGTCCTGAGCCTTTTTCTGCTCTTTGATTCTCCAAATCAGCTCAGCCATCTCGGCGCGGGTAATTGGCTTAGAAAGCTCGGCGACCGAAGAAGGAATATAACCATTAGTCTGAAGTGCATGAACATACTTCTCATACCAATTTGATCCTTCATCTCCCATTTCAAGGTCATAAACATTAGCAAGAATCTTAGCCGCCTCTACAAAACTGATATTTTGCCCAGGTCGAAATTCACCGTTGTCATAACCATTAATAATTCCCTTGGTTTTTCCGAGACACACATAAGCCGCATACCATTCTTTGCCTACGTCATTAAAACAATCAGCCATAGTAGCAGCTAGTTCATCACCGTACTTTTCACCCATTACAATCTTCATAAATTCAGCACGATTGATGGTGATATCGGGTTTGTAAGAACCATCATCGTACCCCTGAACAATCCCCTTCTCACGAAGGTAATCGATGGCCGTAGAATACTTATGCTGTTGACTATCGACGAAAGCTTTTAGGTGAGCTACCTCGGCTCTTAGCGTCGCAATTTCTTCCTTCAATGCATGATACTCATCGTTAGCAATCACTTTTTCTGGAACAGGCTCACCTTCACCATATTCAATCATCACTACGTTACTGCAAAATCGGTCAGGCTTAGCAATAGAACAAACACGATAATAAGACACACCCTTTGGCACATCTTTGTCCGTATAACTCGTAAAATCAGGATCGGACGTCACCTGTATATAACCATCATCAGGATAAACCGGATCAGGGTTATTTGTAGAGCGCACAACTTTGTAGTAATTAAAACCTTCCGGCGCATATACGTTCCAGGAAGTTTCCACCTGATCACCATTTAAGACGGCCTCAAATTCAAACGCCTCTTCTAGCACAGGATCGTTATAGCCATTACTGACAGACTCTGTTGTAGCCAACGTCACAGCTGGCACCAAAAAAAGTAACGCAAGAATCAATAATCCTCGTATTTTATTTATCATAGCAATATAAGTTATAAATTACTTACATTATAATTCAAAAGAAATCGCTATTGAAGCAAAAAAGCCCACCCGAAGGCAGGCCTTTTTATAAAACTAGAACTTAATATTTTGGAATTGAATCTTCCTCTTCTTCAATTTTAAGGTCAAAACTACCGACCTTAATATCACTTTTTTCTGAGAGCTTAAG
>SDBT01013951.1_pt1 | contig 12848 bp, 24 predicted proteins | sample 2277101 | NCBI WGS metagenome assembly SDBT01 (sample SAMN10404973, study PRJNA504765) | marine sediment metagenome | isolation source: marine sediment core GS10_PC15, 103 cmbsf | place: Arctic Ocean: Southern Knipovich Ridge | collected 2010 | reverse complement strand
CGGAGCACAAAATGAATCATCGCAAACAGTACACCGCTGTCGTCCGGGCCAATTCGCAGGATAATCTGTCTCTGGTTTCCATTTATGTTTCATTTGTAATCCTTTCAAGTGTTATAGGTGTTATAAATAGAACCCTGTTTCTGGGCTAATAAGCCACATATCATTTTGAACGTGACATCTGGATAAAAACGCCGTTTTTAGGACGGTACGCCACATTTCGCTTGCGGAGCATGGGGGGAGAATAAAAGACATCTGGATTTTTGGGCTAATAAACCACATATCATATAATACTCTCCCTATGCTCCGCAATTAACGTCCGATTTTCTTTAGAGACCATTGCCATCCCACGATTTTACCTGTTTCAGATTGCTGGACAGGAATACACGATATTCCTATCTCTTTTGTAAGTTTATTCAGGAGACTCTTGGAGAATCCTTGTTCTTTACCTTCCTCGAAAATTAGCTTGGAATCTACTGGGCCTTCACTTAGGAATGATTCGAGCCATACGGCGGCATTTTTTTGTTTAGGAGGACGACCTGATTTTCCTTGACGAGGGGCCAGGAGTTCTTGGGCAGTGAGGAGGACAGGTTCTCGCTCGAAGTTGCAGGCTGGCTGGGGGGTTATTTCGCCGTCAGAGGTGGGGACATTGACGTTTACGAGGCGGTAGGCCAAGCCGTGATGCTTGGGGGCCAGGTTGCCCTTGAGCCAGACGAAGTAACGGCGGTCGAAATCGTCGGGGTCGGTAGTGACGAGCCAGACCATACGGGCAGCGTTCTGTTGGCCGACAGAGCCGAGGATGCGGAATTCGGCGGAGAGGTCTTGGTTCTTGTTGAGGTGGGTGATGCCCAAGATGGCTAAGTTGTAGTCTGCTGCCATTTCTGAGAGTGGACGCAGAAAACTTCTAACCTTTATATTGTCGTTGGAATCGGCTTGGCCCATATAAGCTGTGTAGGGATCAACGATTACGAACATGGGATTTGAGCAGTGTTTTATCATTTCGTCGAGGAGGAGTAGGTCGCCATCTTTAGAGAGGTCGTCTATACCTACGAATCCTACGGTTCCATCCAGGAGGGTTATCTTGGAGCCTTTTATGATGAAGATGCGGGAGATGTCGGCCTGCATAGCAATTAGGCGGGGGATAATTATCTTGCCAGGTATGTCCTCGGCGGACAGGATGATGACATCGCCGGGCTTGCGGGATGTGGTGGATTCGTCTATGAAGGGACGACCTGTAGTGATTTGAGCGGCCACATAGAGGGAGAGGGTTGATTTGCTTACTCCGCCAATGCCGGCGAAGATAGAGAGCATACCCTGGGGGATTCGGTTAGGCCAGAGCCACTCTATAGGCTCAACCTTGACCTTATCACCTCGTACAAAATCGAGTTCTTTCTTGAGTTTGCTCACAGTTGTTCCCGATAACTAAACGGGCAATGAGGCTCTTGACCAGATATATCAATCCAATAGTTCTTGTTGTATTTCAAATCACATTCTTCTTGATCACCTAAAGCCCAAGGGCATTTTTCGTGGTAATGACCACATACAGCCCAAAGATGACGGTAGCGTAGGTCTCCAGGGATAATAGTTTCTCCTGCTACATTAATCATTTCTTCTCCTGAAAAAAAGTGGGGGCCGGGAAGCGGTCAGCCCAACCGACCCCCTATCGTCCGGGTTGTGACCCGTTGGATATGTATGATTTCGATTACCTGACCGCATTCGTTCTTCCATATCAGTATTTTAGCATATCCCGGGGGATTGTCAAGGGCTATTTGCAGCTGGGGCAGGGCATATCTCCACCACCCATCTCAGGAGTTCGCACAACTTCCCTTCCGTTGCAGGTCTCACAGGGGAGGAGGGCGAGGGCTTGCTCTATTGATAGTAAATTACATCCTGGTGTTCTAATTTCTCGATAATATGTGTCCCACCATTTGTGATACTTTTCAGTAAAGTTCTCTTCATCACTACCGGGAGCTAACAGAATAACTTTTTTCAAATTCACATTCTCGGTGCGGAGTTGGGTGATTTGGTCTGGGGTCATTTTGGTTCCTCCTGTAGGGGGAAAACTAAGTAGCCATTTAGGATGTTGATTATCAGCATTGTCTTTGAGGCCATCCAGCCCTTTCCAGATGCTATGGATTTGACTTGATCTTGGTAGGCCAGATAGCGTTTGTAGGCATTTCGTTCTGTCATTTTTGGTTCCTTTCATTTATTGGCTTCTCGGATAGCCCCTTCAGAGTATAGAGGAATCATATCCCCCTCACAATCGCCGATGTCTATGCCTCGATAGGAGCGATGCTCGGGAGTAACCATTGGTTCTTTAGACTCTGGAGTATCGTATTTTCCACAGACAGGACAGAACCACATTGTGGGTTGGGCAGGCATTTGAATTTTCATTTCGTTCCTTTCATTTATGGTTGTATTGTACCAAAATTGCATACCGGTGTCAAAGGTTTTTTGGGGATTTTGGAAATATTTTTGAGATTTTTTACTACCCATGTGTGGTTTTTTGGTGGGGATTTACGGCATACCTTGGTTAACCCGGGGTCAGGAGGTTAACGTGGGATTTCGTAAGTGTCGGGCATACCTGAGGTTGTACTGCGTGAATTTTCGCTCAGAATCTAAAATGAGTCTAAACAGCCGAGGTCTTTGACCTAACATTACCGGACGTTGCTGGGGGCCGATGGGGGGGCCTCCTCCGCAGGATTATCGGCCTCAAAGGTTATCGGTCTGGCGATGGGATGGCAGTAGGCTTGATGTTATCGGCTATGTCCTATAACTCGACGATACTAACCCTTGATTGGTGGCTAGATTGAGCTTGATTATCGGTCATCTACCCCTTTCGGCCTAAGTAGTTGCATACAGGGTGGGGGTATATCAGATAGGCCCAGGGGTACTGGATTACTGGGATTGAGGATCAAACGAAGTCATGACGTGCCGTGTGCTGGACGAAGTGATTGACTTAAGTGCTGTAGTGCCTATGGTTTGTAGTGCTTTTAACCTGCGGAGGATAAAGTGGAGGCCGCAGCTTGATGGCGGGAGGTAGTCGCCGGCTACGGCCTCGATGAAGTGCTATTTGATTTTGGTCTTCCCCGAAATTTTCGAGCTACAACCAGGGCCCATACATTCTACCGGTTATCAATCAGGACCCGACCAGACTGTAGCCATTCATCTTTATCAGAAAAGGCTGAAGATGTGATGATCCCAGCTGCTCCCATTCCTTGTAAGTCCTCACTGCTCCGCTCTATCACTAAGTGAGGACGAAATATCATATCTCCCATTATAAATACATGGCATAGCTCCGAGCCAAAAGCAAGCTGATTCCCCGTCTCCTGTCCTAAAATCAAACCGCGGTTGTTATCCACTACTTGCCGGATAAAGTTAAAAGGGGTATGGACAGCATTTTCTCCCATGATTACTTTTGTGTAATCAATCATTTTAGTCCTCCAAATCTTAGCCGTTAAACCCACAAGCTCAGACTGGCTGCAATGTCCAGCCTTTGCTTCAGTGTTTAGCTGCTTCGTATTTTATATCCTCCTGTCTTTTAAGAAGTTATTAGAATAGTTTCAGTTTAATCTGTAGTAGTTAGCCCAGCTAAAAACGCCTGCATCCAATAGTATAATTCTCGTTTTGGAACGTGGCAACAGCGGCTTATTGTTTCAATACCTCCGCTCACATTTACCATCCTAACAAGCTGGACACCACCATAAGCATAGTCAAGGTGATAATTGCCTATATTGGCAGTAAACCCCGCCGACCGTTTCCCCGCCCTGCCATTCCTTCTCCAGGGAATATCCGGCGAGGAGGTGACTTTATTGATTCTCTTTACAAGATACTCTAAATCTTTTTGTGTAATACGTTCCATTTTTACCCTACTTTCTGAAAATCCGAAGTCACCACGTCCCGCCTAATGGACAAACTCAAGACCGACCATACCAAACTACGCCAATTCCCCGCCTTCTGTAAACTCGTATTTATTAGCCTCGATAGTCTCAATTATCATGGCCTCACTTGTCAAGTGTTCATATTCTTTTTGCAGGATAACACGATAATCCTCCAGTATAGCCTTGTGGAATTCCCCGTCAAGCTCCTCCTGCTCTTGTTCTCTATCGGATTCATTTATATCGTCCCCGTCGTCGTCAAGGTAAACAGGATATTTCATCTGCAGTTTTGCAGAGTCTTGGTTGTACTCAGTGGCTGTCTCGTGAGTAGGACAACAAGCTCCGTGATTAAAGATTATCGCATCCGCCGTATCTTTAGCATATTCGATAAACTCACCCCGGCAATAGCCTCCCCTGTCAAGTTCAAATTCCGTAAGTTTTAGTTTTGCCGTCGCAGCATCCTCAAAGGCCCAGTCCCACCATTCATAGTCAACATTTATATCGTAAAATCCCTCAATAACTTTCTCTTTTACATCCTCCAACAATTCGTCAAAAGGATATACTTTCGTTTCCTTGATTCTCATTTTATCCTCCACAGTTATTGTTTAACTATTACGTTTTCGCAGACTTTCTTAACCAGGGCGATATTTATACTCCCACATTCAGGGCAGTAAAATATATCATCCATTGATATTGCAAAGAAATCGCCCCGTGTTCCGCCAAACTCCCCACCACAATCTTGACACTCCATAAACTCGTCTTGTCGTTCTTTGTAGTCTGCATCCCCAATATCAACTAAGTCTTTCCGTCTAAGCATTTTATCCTCCTAAATCAATATTATTACAATCATCTGAGCAGTAAATTTGGTCTTTATATTCTGGCATAAACTCTTGGCTACACCATCGACATTCTCGTTTATAATCCCGCCATGCATCCGGACAGCCATGCTCGTGACAGTAAACTCCGTTTATCATTAGTGCTTCACACTGTTTACACATTTATGTCCCCCTCAAGTCTTTTCGTCTTTTATCTTCAGCTAACAGATTACGTTTAATCTGTCCAGCTACTTTCTTGGCTTGTCTCAATCCAACTGAACATAACAGTCGATCTGATAACGTCTCAGCCATATCATCAAGAATTTTCTTTGTCAGTTTCACAAATATTCTCCTGTGCAGCAAGGCAGTTAAATCTACAATCTTTTGCCGGTTTATTGCAATAACCACAGTACACTGCTGCATCACGCTGACATTTGAGACAAAAGAACCGGCCATGACTTTTGCTAATCGGCGATTTATGAATACAACAAATCAAGACTCCGTTTTCGTATTCAGTATTGTACATTTTTAGTCTCCTATTAAACGCCTGCGAATAGCAAGACCACCACATTCATCAGTGTCTTTGACTTCGCAGTTTTCGCAAGCAGCCAAGCCGTCAAACTGGATCAGCCAGCATTCACTTGTCAATTTACTTTGGTCGATTTCTTTACTCTCAGTAAAAACCAAGTTCCCATTTTCGATTTTTGCTTTCTGATATAGCATTTTATACCTCCTAAGTGAAAAGCCAGGTATAACAATCGACACAACATGACAATTCCACTTCCTCTTTTAGGTTGACATTCCCAGAACCGTCCTTGTGTTCAATTCCTACACGACCTGTAAACTCGTATCGATCTCCAGCGAGAGTAGATTTACAACATTCACAAGAAGCCTTACTAAAATAAGGTTCTTTTGCTTCAGGGGATAGATTGTAAATCCCTATAAGGTAAGTCTCTATTCTGCTTTTACGTTCTTCTATGTTCATAGTCAAACCTCCTCAGCACAAGGCCGCAAAACACCAAAATGCTAAATACACAATATTCTCCCAGTCCTTATCAAACAATAACCGTGTCATTTTAGTCTCCTGACTTGTCTTTTAATAACCACCACCAAAATGCCGCAAGTAATAACCATTCCATTTGGAAACCTCCTAAAAAGTGAAAACCTCCGATTCACTATACATAGTATAACATCTCAGGCTGAAAATGCAAACAAAAAATGATAACCTTTAGAAATTTTCTGCATTTTTATCCCGGCCCCCGCAAGAGGCCTAAAAATACCCAGTCGTCCTCCGGCCCTCAAGAAGTGATAACCGACACTATCGACACCATCCTTATAACTGGCTAAAAGGACTATAAAATATGGCCAAGAGTAGGTTAGGCTCCTGGCCATTGGGAGGAGGAAAGGGAAGTCAAAAAGTAATGTTCATTCGGACGGGCACTTGTAAATCCGTTCGTCGTTTCTCATTATGATAATAAGCCGAACAGCTTGCAGAACAACACTCACTGTTCTTGAATTCTTGGGTAAAATTTACACCTCCACAGTACATACATCTCTTAAGCTCAATTTTCCTGAACCGCTCATAAAACGCCATACGGTTCCGCTCCATTTCTGCTTCGTTATGTAATTTTTGTACTGTTTTCATTTTTTAACCCCCACTCTCTACTTTTAGCAATTAGTCTGTCATCGCAGCCAACACAACTGGACTTATTGCAACACTTATCACAACATTCCGTAGGCTGTCCTCTGTCATAAAATCGCCGTCCGCACTGTAAACATTGCCTTCTCATATAGAAAGTATAACACATGAATACCGACAATGCAAACAAAAAATAAAAATATACTTGACTCTATCTGTTATATAGTGTATAATAGTTCGGGCATGTATTCTATCTGTTTCTATGAGGTATCGGCTCCCGTCCGATAACAGAAATAGCTAACTTATCGGACTCTCTCCAAATCCTGTTTTCACACTGCGTAAATTTCCACTCACTACCTCAAAACCTGTCCACCCCTCCGCAGTAACCCAGCACGCTTGAGTTTTGCATATCGCCGATTGAAAGCACGAATCGTCATTACACCTCTGGCGAACTCTTGGCGTAAATTCTCTTCTGCGGAGGTAATGCTTCTCGGTCTGCGTTTATCGCCTTTACCCATCGCTAAACTCCAACTGCTTTTCTAATTTCATTTTCTATCTCGCTAATCCTTTTCAGGGTGGAAACCCTAACATCCAAGATAATTAACTTGGTGGTAGCCTTATCCAAAGTAACATCGTCATGCCTGTGTCCTGGTGTTACAACAGTAAGTTCCACATTGTCGAGATTACACGCCAGGTGGAACCTTACAAAGAATTTGTGCTGCTCACTAAGCATTTGAATCTTACTTACATTCATAATTTTCCTCTCTAATTCTTATGAGTAATGTGACCAGCTAATTTGGCTATATGAATGTGTTCGACAATCACGCCGTCTGGCCATACATCCAAGGCCACTAATCCAAACTGCACTTTCTTAGAGCATTGCCTGGCCCCAAATTTGGTTCCGTACGCCATTAATGCTGGGTTGGAAATCCCAATACAATCTTCTAATTTAACGATACAAAACCGATGCGTATGTGCTCGAACAAGCACATCGGCCCTTGGCTGCTCTCCTAATCCTGCCCATTCTCGATGGTCTCTGATCTGCTGAAAAAGTCCAGTAGCCGGATTATCACAATTCCCCTGCTTATGTTTAAGGTCAAACATACACCCATTAACCTCTTCCCACTCATGCCCCCCAATCTTGCATCCGAAATGGTGGGCTATATCCATCTCAAAATCCTCGGATTGGCCTGTGTGATAAGGTGTGCCATATACCATAACCATATCTTTAGCCTCAACCACCTCAATAGCTTCAATAGCCAATTGCACCTGTATCTTCCTATCCACATAAATAAGCTCCGTCCCACCTGACCTATGCCCTGTGCCATCAATTCCATCCCCAAGATAAAATAATTTATCAATCGGTTTCAATGCCTCTATTTTATCAACATACCAATTCCAACATTCCTTTTGAAGATTAGCCCACTTATTTAAGGTGCGATGTTCTTCTGTCTTAGGATTAGGAGTAAACTTTGTCTGGTATGCTGGAGGAGTCAAACCTACATTACTACCACAATGAGAATCACCCCACAACAGCACCCGAGTTGGCCCCACTTGAGACATTACACTAACAGACCTTCTACTACATCCAGCCCTTTCAGCTATGATTTTATGAGGTAATCTCAACCGCAATCCACCACACATCTTACGAATAACTTCTTTACTAAGCATCTTTTTTACCTCATAAAACTTTTGATTTGTCGATTGATTGCGATTACTCCTGATTTATTCAAACCAGAAACCATAATCACGGGAATACCATTTTCCCCTGCATCTTCAATCTCGACGTTCATTCCACTTGACAAATAACCATCTGGAGAATAGGCGATTACAAAACTACATCCTTGCACAATTTCACAATCTACTGCAAGAATTTGTTTGGTTGTAATATATTTTCTCCGCAGTAGATTCGCAACTGGAGGAAACTCGTGGTCTCCTGGCACATAAAAATAAATTCCCGGAAATTTCCGACGGAGAGATTGACCAAACATAATCGCCAAATTGACATTACGCCGCATATCTTCTTCAGTAGCATCCATGCCTTTCTTGCCTCGGATACTGTGACTCACATAAACCTTAATCTGCTTTTTCATCGTCTCATCCTTTCACAAAATGAATATAATCACATTAGAAATCGCATACAAGATGCCTAATGCGAATATTTTATATTCTTGTTCCCGGAGATAAAGCAATCCTAATCCAACTTGAGCTACAATAAGCAATATCGCAAAAATCATTTTCAATTTTATCACTTTATTTATCCACATTCATTTTACCTTTTAATATTCCCCTTAATTTTCCCATCGCATTGAATATCTCCCCACACAAAGCATCTTCCTCATCAACCGGCCCGTGATTATCAGACACTTCATAACCCTCCTCTAATAACCAGTCGGCAAAGAAATGACGACCTTTGCTACTATGATAGACTTCCCGAGGTATGCCTTTCTTCCAGTTATCGAAAGCCCGCATCTTACCATCGGGCTGCAATCTATGTTTATTCAAATACTGTACATACCTCCGCAGTACTAAAGGACATAGAGCCTTCACATAATCGAGTTTCCCCTCCACAGTATCTCTTGTGGCCCCGGTGTCAAATTTCCGAATCTCACCCTTCCCTGCGGAGGTTTTAATCCCTAAATCATCCCCTACATTTTTCGCAAGATACAACGCCTCCGCAGACATAGCATCGGTTTTGTTTGCGTACTCATAGCACTGACCAGCAGTTCCATCTGGCTGTACATAACCGTCACAGACAGCCTCTAAAATATCCACAATCCAAGGATTACGATCATCGTTACCACATCTTCGCACTTCTGTTCTTCGTTCTGTCATTTCAATTCCTTTCGTCCGAGCAAAACCTCCGCAGATAGCTTTGGAATCTCAAGATAATAACAACTAAACCCAGGAGCCTCAAATTTCCTGAAGATTCCAACACCTTCTATTCGACCAGGCTCCTTAGCTTTCAATATAGTCTCCGGCAAATACGTCTTGAATCCCCCCCGCTGTAAATACTGATGGGCTGTTCCAAGCCACATAATCCTCCGCCCATCCATTTCCTGAATACGCTGGGCCATCTTAAAAGTCGTATCACTATCAGAGGGACGCACAACAGTCACAAAAAGAAATCCATTGAATCCCACAAACTGCTGCTTTACAAGGATTGGTTGTTCATTCCTGAAAAGCCTCTTGGCCAATATATAGTGACCACGAGGTTTTCCTTGGCTAAAGTGAGGACAAATCGAAATAGGTATCGTAACTGCTTCCATTAATAATCATATCCCTCTTCTTCATCTATTGCTTCTTCCATTAACACAATATCCTCGTCCGTAAAATCGTTGCTGTGACCACAATCACAGGAGACATCATCGCCCATAAAAGGCTGCCAAGTCTTACAACCCGCACAAAAATAAAATCGTCCGTCAATTTCCATTAGGTATCCTTTCTATGATTTTACCTTTGGTCTTTAGGAATCCTTTTTAAGCGTGCATCTTGTTCAAGACGGTATAAGTCACGCAGGATTTCGGCAATATTGATATATTCACTATGTTTAGCAATTTTGTTATATTTATCTCGGATTTTTCTTATTTCTTTAATCATTATGATTCCGTAAATGCTGGCGACATTGCGGCCTGCTCCTTGGTCGGACTCCAACCAACGCCGCCAGCATATTGCCTTAACTCATTACCCCACAAGGTCGGTTAAGGATTAGCCTACATCTACCGGAGGAGCCTCGGCGGGAACACCCGAATCAGGAGCGTCGCCAATCGTAGCCGATGCTGCGTCCACCGGAGCCGGAGCATCTGCTGTAACAGGGGCATCGACCGGAACCGCTTCTGCGGAGGATTCCGTAGTCGTGTTGATGACTTCAAGGATAAAGCAATTAGTGTATTCTTTGTTGTTTTTCTTACTGATAGAGGTGCGAACCTTGACTCTAAGAACCGAGCCAGGAGATGCCGCAAGAATAATATGGGCTTCTCCAAGGTCGTTCAAATCGGAATTCCCGGAGAGTACCCTTGCGGCTCCCTTGAGAATGCCATAAGCCCTGGAGGTGTAGTAGCCGACTGGAAACTCTTTACCGTTGAGTTTCTCGTCCTGCACATCTTCGATTCGGCCTGTGAGCTTCCACCAAGCTAAACTGTCGCCATCTTTGGCTGATATTCCCTTATCAAATTTGACTATGGATACGATATACTCCCCATCGTCCGGCATCCAATTACTGTAAACCTCCGCCTCCTGAAACGACTGATTATGCTCCGCCAAAAGTTGCTCAAAATTTAAGTCCATAACTGTTCTCCTAAAAATGGTTTCATTGCTTTTTTGCGTTTTCAATCGCAACATTATAGTTCTTTTTGAATACATCCCACGCATTGACGTAGGGGATTTCAAACTTACGAATCATCCCCGGTGCAGCACGGCCTTTACCCTCTCGTTCAGCCGTAGTATAAGAATCAAGATAGTATTTAGAGGTCATCTCTGTTCCACAAGGAACCGTAATCTTCTGTCCCCCAGGTAATACCCGTTCTTCTTTTTTCTCGATTTCCTTATTGATGCAATAAATCGTCAGCTTAAAATCACTACTGCGGACAATCTTGGCGGCAAACGAGGGAAACACCGCATCTCGAATAACAGTTCTCTCTTTATGTGTAACCGGATTCGTCTCGGTCTTGGTTATCATGTGACCGACACAAGACCACACAAACCCCGCCTGCTCTAATTCCCGAAGTCTCGACCAACACCGCTCCCGAATCATAGCCCATCCGTGTCCTTGAGCACCAAATTCTGTAATATCATCAACGCCTTTTTCAGCCTGGAGTCGATTGACAATCATCCCAATCCACTCATCTGTAGTATCAACAGAGACCCGATGAACAAAATGTTTTCCTTGCTTCCCATCTTCAATGAGCTTGCCGGTAATCTCCATATACTGCTCATAGCTCCTAATAGGAACCCGCACCGCCCTTGTCCCGATGATACTCTCCGCAGACTTGTCAAAATCCAGAATCATGTTATCGGGAATACTTGAATCAAAGGTGGTTTTACCTTCCCCACTCGGCCCGACGATATACAGATTCAAATTCTCCGCAGGCTTAGGATCATAACCCGTCACGACTCCAAGTTTCGCCCAATCAGCGGGGATAACGGGCACAGTATTAGGAGTCGCTGGCAAGACAACATTCCCCTGCGGAGGTTTAGCCTTCACCGGAACTGGAATCTTTTGTTTCTGGTTTTTAATAGCCAGAGCAGCAGCTAATTGTTGGTCAGTTGTCATAGTTTCTCCTGAAGATTGAAAAGGAATTTAGCATCTTTCAGCCATCTTCTTGCAACATGCTCCCCGGTACAAGAACCAATACAGAATACTTGTTCCGGTAAGTCATAGCCAACTATATAGAGCATTGGATCTTTCGATTTATTTAGAAAGACATCCATGTGCTTCCATACATGGCTGGGTTTTTCCAATTTTTTGATTTTTTCCAGTTTATCCAAAAGCACTTCGGCGGCAATACACGCCTCTTTGAGGCTATTGATTGACGATTGTAATTCGGTCATTTTTCTTCCTTTCTCTTTATACTGGAATTGATTTTTCAAGTTCGACTTCTTTCTGGGATTTATCCCCAGGACGTTTAATTAGCATGGCTCCTAATGTCCCGCCGAGTAATGTCGGGAGTAACAAACCGATTGGCCCTTCCGGGGAAAACACAGTCGCCTTAATTTCTTCCCCTGCCAATATTGAGAGGTTTGTTACGCTCTTGTAGTAACCTCCCGTAAATCGGTCTATTGTGAGCTTGAAATCAATGGCCGCTCCAACCCGCTTAGCATCGAATAGGGTTGTATAGGGCATAAGCAGTTTCGTGGGAACGTCAGCCCAAGCTGCGGCTTCCTCGTTCACGTAAGTCGGAGTAATTACATCCTGCACGGCGGAGCAACCGAACATCACGGCTAAACCCATCACCATCAAAACCGTTAGTGTCTTATATTTCTTGTTCATTTTATTCCTCTCATTTTTAGAAGTTTTTCCCACATATACCCTGGGCGATACCCACACAGGCGACATCGTACATATCTCTTTTCGCCGGGATAATGTTTGAACCAATGCCACCCAAACGTAATTACCCAACATATCTTTCTGTTGATTTTCATTTCAGCTTCCTTTGCCTATTGATCTTCACCAAGCGTGTCGGGTTCGAGCAAATTAGCATCTTCTAAATGGCCATCTTCAATGAAGAAGCCGATTTTGTTGTCGTCGGACACCTTCTCAATCCAAATCTGGTACTCCGTCCCCGCCACCAATTCACCGACAGCGACCAGACTATCCGTATCAAGACCGTTGCCATCAATCCGCAACACCGTCAACTTAGGATTCATAGCCATTGCGATAGCAACACATATCTTGAGCCTTTTGGATTGACACTCTTGCTCCAAGGGTAGCCCATTGTAACCCAGACCATCAGGGAGAATTGTTAGTCCCTTGACCGGCATAACCACCTCAGCCAGCTTCTTAGTCTTTTCGTTCTCGAC
>SDBT01013950.1_pt1 | contig 12848 bp, 22 predicted proteins | sample 2277101 | NCBI WGS metagenome assembly SDBT01 (sample SAMN10404973, study PRJNA504765) | marine sediment metagenome | isolation source: marine sediment core GS10_PC15, 103 cmbsf | place: Arctic Ocean: Southern Knipovich Ridge | collected 2010 | reverse complement strand
ACGAAAACTTTTGAAATATTGAATGGATAACGAGATTTCCTACACGGTAGCCAAGCCTCAAGACCCCGTGACTCTGGAGGCCATACAAGCCTCTGTGGATTCGCTTCACTCACAGTTTCGCATCCCAGCCCATATGTTCGATCCCCAGCAATTAAGCGCCCCAGAACTGAGTTTTGCTGTGCGTCCAAAGAGATTTGATGAAATCCCAGTGTATTTTAGAAAGCTTCACACGTTTCTGAATAACTTCATTGTGGGTAGGTATTTCAAGTGGGTGTGGCCTTTTCAATGGAAACGCTCAAAACGCAAACGACACAAAAAGGGCTCTGGTCGCTCTCGTATTCCAAGAATGGTCAGGTGCGGTACATGGACTATGGAATACTGGATGTCGCGTCAATAAAATATAGTTGCAAAATACAAAGACCGCGATATAGTGTGTACACAATGAAAGGGTGGATATGACAATTTTACTTATGAGCATCACATTTATCGTAGGTCTATTCGCTGGCATGATGATTGTTTTGGCTAATGTACGCGGTAAAGGTGCAGAACAAGACTTGTACATAAAAGACCTGGAAGACCAACTGACCTACAAGTTTGAAGGTGTTATGCATAGGGGACCACAATGAATGACCCACAGGAGACTCTAAGGGAAGTGGTTAAAAGCGCCTTGCGTGATCATAACGTGAAGGCAGAGGAACTAACTATGGTTCAGCTTGCCGATGCAGTATCTCAAGCAATCGAGTGTGGTGATTTTATCAGGCACGTTCACGTTACCGGCAACGCACAAGCCTTGACTTATGTACCGGGTCGTCAGGTGGCCGAGTTACGTGCCAACCTTGCTACGGCTGTTGAGGCGCTGGGTGGTATACGGGAAAGCGGGAGCGTTTTGCTTTTCCACGAGATTCAAAACATCATAGACGCAGCCCTAGCCAAGATCAAGGAATCCGATGTTAAGTGAATCAAGAGTTGAAAAGTTTTTCTCCAAGGTTGCCTTCGATTGTGGCGACTGCTGGGAGTGGACAGGCACCAAGAACAGTTGGGGGTACGGTCGTTTCCTTGTTGATGGCAGAAGGATTATGGCACACCGTGTGTGCTATGAAATACTGGTAGGCAAGATCCCAGAGGGCCTTGTAATTGACCACCTATGCAGGAACCATGCCTGTGTAAATCCGGCGCACATTGAAGCGTTGACGCAGCTTGTAAACGCAAGGCGTGGTCGCAACATCCACCGAGAAAAGACGCACTGCGTCCGTGGCCATGAGTACACAGAAGAAAATACTAGGGTTATGCGCATGAAGGACGGATATCTAAATCGCAAGTGCAAGAACTGTGAGCAGCGGCGATGGATAGAGATTGACAGCAAGCGTGTCGCCACCATCAAAGCGAACGGAGGTTGTGATGACAACACTTGAGGACCGCGAGTTTGTGGAACGGATGCGAGAACAACCAATCAGCACAGACCCCTTCGACGGTGAATACTACAGGTTGTATGGCACTCGGCTTACCCGCCTATGCGACCTCGCTATGCGGGGGGTGGAGTTGGGCGAACATCCAGAGGGATGCCGATGCCCCAATAATGGCGGTGGCGATTGCGAGTGGTGCAAAATTGCGGAAGGAGACAACCAATGACGACACCTAAATCTTACTGCATACGCAAGGACGGTTCCGACTGGTGTGCATTTGACGATAACACATTCGTTAACCTGCAAGAATCTGACGCAGCCTTTGGGGTAACGCCGAGCGAGGCGATTGAAGGATTATTGAGCGTAGAGAGTGACCGGGAATCTCGCCGTAGAGAGTCGCTCCGAACGTGGGACTGTGGCAACTGTGGGGCGTCGTTCCAGCGGGCAACTCCTAAAGAAAAGGCTGCGTGCCACCGATGCAAGTGCGGTGATCAGTATGTAACGGAGGACACACCATGACAACACTTGAAGACCGCAAGTTGGGCCATGCGGCGAATACAGACCCTAACCACCGCAAATCGTGCGGGGAAGCGAACGGAGGCTTTAATGAGTAAATCTATGGATAAACGTATCGCCTGCCAGAAGGATTACGCACTGGAAAAGTTTATACTCGAGGGTGATGCTCGGGCTGTCGATTCTTGGTGGGATAAGCATGGACATTACGGTAGCGACCACAAGCGGCATTACCTGGATCGCAAAAGCATACTTGATATACCTTCATGGACAACCGACCGCGCCCTGCGAATCGACATCGAGGATCGGGTGCGGGAGCTTGGGGCGCTTGGGCCTTATGCAGAGAAATGCTGCACTATATTGAAATGTAGCAATAGCTGTTTAGCGGAAATGGGCGTATTTATGTATACGGGAATGACTAACCGCCAAGTTTTGTTGGCAGCAGCTAGAGCAATGGGGCTGGAGTACAGCGATGGATAACCTCGAAAAGTTCATTCTCGAAGGCGATGCTCGGGCTGTTGATGCGTGGTGGAAAACTGCACTCGATGAACTGGACAAGAAAAACGATGCGACCCTGTTGGCTTGCCTTCACGCCCCGGACAGGGTGGATCTTAATGAACTGTTTGCCCATGCACGACTGGCCTCTGGCCTTATCGGGCTTGAAAAAGAAACGTCAAGGCAGGGCATCGAAATAACAAAGGACCGCAGGTATTGTATACTCGCCGCTGCACGGGCAATGAATCTGGAGTACACCAATGGCTAACCATCGTAGTGAGTTTGTACGGAAACTGGGGCTGCTGCTGGGGGCCTATGCTGTGAATCTCAGGGCAGACATGAATGCTGACGTTTATGCCACCTTTGACGATCCCAACGAAGAAATAGTCCACTTGGGCTGGAAAGTTGACCGGCAAAATTGTATAGAAGCTTCAGAGGAGCTAGAATGAGTCAAAAGCTATTTTTCACTGCTGATACGCATTTCGGCCATAAATCTTGTGTAAAGTTTGAGCGTGAGGCTGGGCAATTACCCGCTGGGATGCAGGATGTTGAAGACCGAGACTGGTTGATAATTAATGCCTGGAATAAAGTGGTCGGGGAAAACGACATCGTTTGGCACTTGGGCGATTTTGCTTATCGCAACGAATACACAATCGAAACGTATATCAATAGACTGAACGGTAAAATTCACTTCTTGAAGGGCAACCATGACGATAAAGGCGCGTGGAGACATCCAGAGCTTTTCGAGTCAATGCAAGAGGCCAAGTATTTGAAGTGGAACGGTACGCGAATGTATCTACACCACTACGCTTGTGAGGTTTGGCGCTCAAGCCATCATGGCACTCTGCATTTGCACGGGCACTCTCATGGCGATCTACCAGCCAGAGGGAAGCGAATGGACGTTGGAATAATGTGTCATGGGTACAAGCCTGTTGAGTTTAGCGAGATCGTAAAAGCACTTTCCTATGAAGACGTTACGCACCACCACGTAGAAAGAGTTTGACTTTTACTTGATATGCGATAAAGTGTTTACGAGTTAAAGGGCAAACCCAACCGATAGCGTCCCCCCGACGTGAAAAGGGGCAGTAAGGGTTTTCGGTTTTCCTGCTGCATTTTCTAAAGGGCAAAATATGGAATGTGAAAACTGTGATGGTAACGGAAATATAATCAAATCTAAGGCGGCTCGTGAGTTAGTTGAACCAAAAGAAATGGATACCGAATGTGACGAATGCGACGGAACTGGATTTGTATGTGATCACTGCGGAGAACCAGTCTCTATAGAACGAAGTGACTTTGGGTTTTGCAACGAGTGTGCGCGATGAACCCTTGGGTGTCAGTGGTAATGACACTGCATGATAGTCATGACATCGTACACGTTGGAGTCCGAAGCCTTCTCGATCAGGAAAATGCCCCACCTTGGGAATTAATTGTTTTGGACGACATAGAAGGTCGATTGCCTGAGAATTATTTTTACGGAATCAAACAGGCACTAAAAGGCTCGGGATGTGTGGGTTTGAGATATCACGTTGTGCCTCAAGGAATTTCATTCATTCGTAAATTCGCAATGGCCTCAAAGATGATTTCAGATTCATCGACGGTGGTAAGTTTCCAGCCTGATGACGATTATATGTCCTCGAATCATCTATACCGTGCCTGGAATGAATATCAAAAAGAACCGTATGATGCAATGTATGATAGGTATGGTCATTTCGTTGATATTGAAAGCGGCAACGCAATGTTTTTTGATCAGCAAGACGGATACGGCAAACCCTATAGCCTTTGTTGTTCAATTTCAGCGAAGGCGTTTAGAAAGTTCCCAATTGAAGACGGGAAATGGCCTGACGGATACCTTTACCGCAGTCTTGGTGAGAATCCCAACGTAAGAATAATGGAAGACGATAGCTGGAATAAAAACGTATATCTGAATCACGGGAATAACGCGGGTGGTGGAAGGCAAAGAATGTATGCCGATCCAAAACCACCATTCACCAAAGTTGATATCAAGGATGTTTGGATGCCGGAATTTATAAAAGAAATGATCGGTAATCCTTTAGGGGTCACAGCTTGAGTTACGCGAAGTTTCTAGATGAAATGACTGAGGAAGGATTTGTACCAATCAATCTTGATACACTACTTGCAATGAGCCAGGATGACTTGAAACGCTCAAAGTCTCTGGTCGTTTATCACGACCAGGATTCTTGGCACGCAGATTCATTCAAGGCCCTGGATATAGAACGTGAACGCGGCATTGAGTCTATCTGGATGCTTCACGTAAAGACCGACATGCGATACGTGGATAACCGCCATGACTGCAATCGACAGATTGAACTTATGCTTGCCATGAACGTTACGATTGGATGGCATGAAAACATTTTGCAACATCGTGAACCAGCAACGCCAGAACTTGTTGAGCATGAGATTGATTATCACCTACAATTGTTTGAATCGGCTTACGGTCAGTTTCCCCGCATATTCAGTGGGCATGGCGACAGGAAACGTATGGATGAATGTAAAGACTACGCGCGTACCCCTTGGATTATGCAAGCCTGCGAAAGACGCATGATCCCCTGTATGGACTTTATTCGTAAGGATGGCACATACACTTCAGACGTGGGCGCTAATCTAAAGCCTTGGCGCGTGAGATACGCAGAAAACAATTACGGCCCATTGTTTATCAATCTACACTCAGGCAACTACGATGTGGACGATGTGTTCAAAGGTTATTACGAAAGGGGGGGGCTGTGAAATCGCCAGTACTTTTGTATGGTGATGGCCGTTCTGGCACCACAATGCTTCAATTGATCCTAGACTCACACTCTGAGTTATATATGGGTGGTGAAACACATTTCAATTCTGGGATTGATTTGGGAAAGTCTATTATCGACCGCACGCACAAAGGCTTCATTGCCAAGATTGATCGCTGCGGAGTCAGTGTTAAATATCTTCAATATCTCGTACACACAATGGGGGCTGGATACAAAGGCGAGTCGATAACTGATCGCTGTAAGCTCATGAAAAAGATTGGAGAGATAAAGGCCAAGGATTATGGGAAGTCGCATTGGGGCTTTAAGATGATGCGGGCTCTGGGGTTTTATCATCAATGTCCCTGGAAAGACGCGCAGCACATATTCATAGTACGTGACCCGCGTGACGTGTATGCCTCTCAGAAGCAATGGCAGGGTAAACCTGGGCAAAAGGGTAGCTGGGGATACAAGAGCCCTTTAGAATGCGGCAATACGTGGAATAGCCTTGTTCAGCAGTGGGCAAACCGACTTCCCAATAATTCATTTCTGATCAAGTACGAAGATATAATCATCGACCCTGAACACGCGATAAGATTACTATGCGAACAGATTAATTTGGAATACGAGTCTGGAATGCTCGACTGGACGGGGAAACCTCATGCGCTATTCGATTCTAAAAAATCGCATTACTCAAAAGAGCAATTAAAGTCTCCAATGAACGATGACTCAATGGGCCGTTGGAAACGTGATCTAAATGATGAAGAAAGCTCGACAATTTCAGTGATATGTAGGCGGGAGATGGAAGACCTTGAATACGAAGCGTGAGCTTGACCTAAAATACCACTGTTGCCCTGGAAAGGGAGAGGCGCTTGCGGAGAGCATTCACAAGTACTTGGGGGCGCCCCCTGAGATTACTTCTGCGTGGCTGGACGTTACAAGGTTTCGTTATTTTGATGATTACATGGCCGAGGTAAAGGCATACGCCAAAGGCGCTGCTATTCGACAGGCAAAGAAAGCTTCAGAATTCGAGATGGAACCCTTCGCCTACAAGAATTACATTCCTGACATTCACGAGATCAATCATTCACGCCCTGTACGGTCAGGTGGCCCTATGCGTGGCGGTTACTTGAAGACAGTCGAAGAAATGGGCGGGGCGCCTACAAAGCTCCATCAGGTCAACGTAATCGAGTGCATTTACCATTGGGACATGATGTACGGCGTGTTTGAACCTGAGATTGGGTACATGCAGGGGGATATTGAAGTCCACCAAAAGCTTGTGGCATATATTTCGCTGAAGCGGCGTGGCGACCTTGTGATGTACTCGCAAATACTGGGACACGACGATTACTTGAAAAGGGGCGTTATGTTCGCAATGCACTTCAGCATTATGAGTGGGATCTTGAAATATGAAGATTCTATGTTTGAGGGCATGAAGGGCATTCTGTACGCTGGTTGGAATAGCGGCGGCGCTGGATTACTTCAATTCAAAAAGAAGACTCTGTTCAAGCCGGTCGATCTTTCGTGCAAATAGGGGTTTCCCCTGATCGTTGAGTCATGTATTATTCCTTTAAACAGGCTTCGAGGGGAAACAACTTGGATTCAACACTTGCTCAATATGGGCTCTCTGGTGTTATAGTTTGGTTGATGTTCAAAGACATAATCAAGCCATTGATTGCATCACGATCATCAAACCGTGACCCAGAAAAGCCTTGGAATCCTTGGCAAGGGAAGATGGAAAATCGCGTAACTAACCTTGAGGGTTCAGTAGACGACATAAAAAAGTCACAAGAAGGCCACACGCAAATGCTGTCCAAAATAGACAGGACGGTACTTAAAATGGCCATTAAGATGGAAATCGACGAAGACGACTGATCTTTCCGCCCCTCAGTCTAACCCCTGCGCTTGAATTGGCTGGGGGGCACCCTTGACAATACTATATATTGCGTTAAGGTAGAATCATGGCGAAAAAAGGTAAAATCTGGCCGTGCGACGACTGCGGAACAAGCATTCAGGGCAATACGGTGTACATGCACCCATCGTCAGGGGGCAAGAGATGCCAAAAATGCTATACTGCTGCATACGATGAGTTGGCGAATAAAGCCAAAAAAGCCGCTGGTAGCTGAAAGTTACACAGAATGTCTATTTTGCTCAGAAGCTATTGATGGTGGTAATGAAATCAGATGCCCCTACTGCACAGACTACCCAATATGCAAATCCTGCATTGAGGAGAAACTATGCTGCGGGGAGCCTAAATAACAACTTTTCGGCCCTATTTTTAATGATCATGGTATCTGTGGGGCTTGATATGCATTGGACATGGATAGGTGCGGCTTTTATTGTTTGGGTAATAGATCGGGTTGGGTGCAGCGGGGCACCATCAAGTTGAAGGGGCGAAATATGTTACCAGCACAAGACCATTCAGTTACGTCAATCAGGGCTGCGGATTCGATGGAAGCTCATGCGCCCACATTGAGGGATCAGGTGTATAATTTCATGAGGAATCAACGATCATTTGGCGCTACAGATGAGGAAATACAATTAGCCCTAGTAATGAATCCAAGCACTCAACGCCCACGGAGAATCGAACTTTTGAACGATGGGCTGATCGAAAAGACGGCTCTGACGCGCAAAACTCGCTCTGGTCGGAGTGCTTCGGTTTGGAAGGTGGTTTCCAGCTTTGGAGCCCAGAAAAGCTTATTCATGTGAAGAAAGAGATTACATTTTTCGTCCCTGGCGATCCTGCCACCAAGGGTAGTTTTACTGCTACGGGTCGTGGGCGCATGAGAAACGCCAGCAAGCGTACCAAACCGTGGCAGAACCACATATCTCTGGTGGCCAATACCAAGGCCCCTGCCAGTCTAATCGAGGGGCCTATTGAGCTTCACGCCCAATTCATGATGAAACGCCCCCAAAAGCCAAAGCACCCCAAATACCCGATTGTCGCTCGTGGTGATCTGGACAAGCTTTTGAGAACGGTATGTGATGCGCTAACCGGGGTAATGTACAAAGACGACGGGCAAGTGGTTTCAATTAAATCCATGAAAATGTACGAAGAATCCGGCGTTGGGGTATATATTACTGTGAGAGCTTTAACGTGATTGCAATACAATTGCTCACGAAGTACCCTAAAGAATCGGAGAAAGACAAATGTCAAACGTAGCAGTCGAGGGTGATTTTTATACCACCATTCCCCCAATTACCACCATTGCAGCGTCAACGACCAACAGTACGGTTTCGGACGTTATCACCGTGCCCAACAACGCTAAATTCTGCAAGGTGGCCGGTAAATTGACTGCGGCTACTCCTGACGCTGATGCTGATGCTGCGTATACGATTGCAAAGCGCATGATTGGAAATGCACTTTTCACCAGTCTTGATAATAGTGCTATTCATAGGACAGGGCAGGGCGCGTCTGCGTCTGATGGAACCCCGTCAAATATTGATTGTGATGGGATTGCAGAATTAAAAGTGCTTCAAGTCCAGAATACGAACGGTGTTGGCGCAATTACTACCGTAAGCCTTCCATTTCGCTTCGTTTTTGATGTTGGTGCTACTCAATAATGACCAAGTTACCTGTCCAGGTAGGGGACGAAATACTTCCCAACGAGCGCACGTTTCAATTTGCAACTGATGCGGATACAAAGTTTCTATTTGTTCCACTTTTGAATGAGGAGCAGGACAGGACTGGCGGGCATGACATCGTGACTTCAAACGCCCCATTCAGAAACCATCACCAGCAATATAACGGTTCAACCAACTACATGGAGTTTGAGAATAACGGGCTTGATGGGGGGAGTCTTAATTTTGCTGTAAGTGCCGGGTTTGTATTTCATGATAACCCAGGACTAGCACAATTATGCGCTATAGGAGACACCTCTGGCGTTGATCTTGCATGGGCGATACTTATAAATACAAATCAAACGCCGCTTATAGCATGTTCGACAGATGGCGTGACCCCTGTAATTGTAAATGGTGGCGCTGCAACTGTAGACGTTGACAGACCAAACGTAATTACCTTTTTCAAATATGGGACCACTCAAGAGGTTTGGATTAACGGGAAGTTTGGCATTTCAGGAACCGCCCCTGCAACCATATTCAACAGTTCTGCTAACCTTGATATTGGGCGAAACCCTGCTGGATCAAGACACATGCCTATGGAATTATTTTGGTTTGTTGTTCAGCATGGTGCATTTTCAAATGCCCAAGAGCGTAGGTCGTATCACAATAATTTTCTAAACCCAAACATACTGCTGAATGTCGGATGACTACGCGATATTTTGACATAAAAGAATCGCACATCCCGAATGGACTGGATTGTAATAATGGGTCACGCAATTTTGTTAATACACGCTGTATAGTCTCAGCAATAAAGCATTCAGATGCAGAAGCCTTGTCAGTAAAGGGCACAGAATTAACAAAGGTCCAAGCTAGGGCCTTACGTTTAACATGGGATGAAGATTTCCCCTCACCATCTTAGAAAGGGCAACAGATGGAATTTACAGTAGTAAGCGCGTGTCCACATTGTGGATACCCGATCTATGGTTATGACAAAACTTCCCCCAGGACGAACGAGGAAGGCGATCTCAATGATGTTATTTATAATATACGGGCCCAGCGTGAAGCTATGGCAAATGCCGTAGTTTCTACGTGTGACTGCATTGTACGGATTGGCATGACTGGCCCAATCCCGATGGAAGATGTCTAGCGAAGAATTACACTCCCTACTTGAAGAAAAGCAGCGTAGGGATGCAATCCTGTATCAGTCTGTTTGGCATGATCGGTATATGTCAAAGAATGACGACGGCACCGATAGATGGCCCGCAGAAAACGCACCGTTTCACTATGAAGTATACGATTTGCTCGATGATCCAGATGAAGACCATCTAAATCTAATATTTCCCCGCGAACACGCCAAGACCATGAAGTTTAACGAAGAATTTGTGGTCAAGACCCTGATCACCAAGCCGGGATCATACGTGGTTATTTTGCGTGAGTCTGAAACGGACGCTGAAGAAAATGTCAAAGCCATCAGGGCTGAGATTGAAGACAATACCTACATAGCTGCGGATTACGGCGACATGGTAGGCAAGACTTGGACAGACCTTGATATTCTGCTGGCGAACGGCTCCCGCTTGCGTGGTGCTGGTAAACGTGCGTCCCTGCGTGGAACAAAGACGAAAGATCAACGGCCAACGCTTGTGCTAATGGATGATATGCAGAAGCTTGAGAATCTTGACTCAGCCTTGAACCGTGACCGTGACTGGCGCTGGGTTCTGACAACGGTTATGCCTATCGGGACTGTCGGCACCAAGTACATCATTACGGGAAACAAGATTCACAGGGATAGCATAATTGCCCGTGCGGAAAAGAACGCAGCGTGGAATACGGTTATTTACAATGCATGGCTAGACAAGAAACGCACAAAGCCACTATGGCCTGAATTCTGGCCCGTAAAGCGCCTTGAAGCAAAGGAAGTGGAGCTTGGAAGGTCTGAGTTTGAGCGCGAGTTCCAGAACAACCCCCGTGACTCAGAAGATGCCGTATTCGATGAAAAGTGGTTCGTGTTTGAAGATCCACCCTGCCACCTTCGAGACATGGAAAGAATTTACGCATACGCTGACCCTGCACAGGGAAAGAAGAATTCTGACATCTCGGCGCTTGTCGTGTTGGGCATTTATGAGGGCATAATTTACGTTCTGGACGCATGGATGGAGCAAAAAGGGGTTATTGCCCTGATCAAAGCCGGTTACGAGTTTGCCAAGAAATATGATTTAAACCTGATTGGGGTTGAGAGCAATATTTACGGCGAATTGCTGGATGAGCGTCTGAAACTTGAGCGCATAGAGCGCGGCTCAACACTTCCCTGGAAGACTTATATTGCCTCAAAGAATAAACAAATCCGCATTGCTAAACTTGAAGCTCCAATTCAGGCCGGGACAATGAAATTTGCCAAGCACTTGAAAGATTCTGTCCTTCACCAACAATTTTTGGATTATCATGCTAAACTGGATGATGAAGACGATGGCCCAGACGCAAGTTCAGGCGCGTTTTCGATGTTTCCCAAAACTGGGTTGGGTAGCCCCAGGATCTTAGGCGAGGATTCTCGCATTGCGAATCCTGTAGCAATTAGGGTAGGTGAATGAACAGCAGAGTAGACGCCGCAATAGAGGTAGTCAAAGCCGCCCCGGCCCCGGAAGGCGTCCCTGCTCATGTCATGGATGAGATGCGTGAGAGTATTGCCGAGGGTATTCAGGAGCTTTCAACCAATGAATCTGATATCGAGCCCAGTAATAAAATTCGCGTAGAATCCAGCGAAACAAACGAATTCCAGCAAATGATGGGCATTATCGGGGACTTCAACCCTGGTAATCTTCCTATGTCTACCTACAAAGTTATGCGTAAAGATGCAATGATTGGGTTTGGCCTGGATATTTTAAAGGCGCCCATAAACAATATCTTTCGTTTGGGTAAATGGGATTTTGTCTCAGATAGCCCCGAAGTAGCCCAATACTGTCGTGACCAATTCAATGAAAAGTGGCGTGGAATGATCCGTCACTCCCAAAACTCGCTGGATTTTGGGTTTCAGGCGTTTGAGGTGCCTTGGGAGAGATTCCAATATGAGGGTCAATTCCGCACTGTTGGGTCAGATACGCTCAATGTATTGCAGATTGAAGATGCTTGGCGCCCCAAGAAGTTCAAGGATTTTGACCCTGAAGGGCTTCGGATTTGGCAGGACTCGAAACGTAATTTGCAGAGGTTTAAGCCTGTATCGACTACGGGCAATATTCCGTCTGACAGGGCCTTTATCTTCACCAACCAGCTTGAATTCGGTAACCTTTTCGGCACTTCACGCCTAGAAACAGCCTATTTGCCGTGGTTTTGGAATTCTCTGAATTACACGGCGATGAATCGTTACATCAAGCGCAAGGCAGACCCCCCAATCGTGGGTTATGCGCCTTCAGATGACCGTGTTGACTCAAGCGGTACCAAATACAATACGTTGGATCAATGCTTAACGGCCCTAAATGCTATCCGTAATGGCAATCCCGTGGTCGTGCCGTGCGAATATGACGCCAACGGCAACAAAATGTGGGAACTGGAGTTTTTGCAAGACAATAAAAGGTCTGATATGTTTCTGGCCTATATCCAGCACCTTGAGATCAAAAAGCTTCACGGCATGTTTATACCGGAGCGCGTGGCCTCAAACGAGGATTCTACGGGTTCTTTTGGAATGATTCAAATTCTTGCAAACCGGCTGACGGATTCGATTGAGAATTATCTTCAATCGCTGCTGGATGCCCTGAATACTGTGATCATCCCCCGTATGATTAAGCTGACCTTTGGGGAGGGTGCGCCTTCATGCAGGCTGATTACGGAGCAGCTTCAGCGATCAGACAAGGAATCGCTTTTTAACATTGTGAGTTCACTGCTGGACGCAGAAAAGAACATGCCTCAAACCGCTAATTCGGTCACGGCAAACATCAATACTAAGGAACTGCTCGACCAAGCTGATATCCCTACGACTCCGGTTCCAATTGTTGATAGGGTTCAAGCTCAAGAGGCTGATGAGATTAACCAAGATGATGAGTTTGCCATGCAGGCAGAGGATATTTTGCTGTCGATTGCGTCTTTCGTAGGGAAGGACCGTAGCGAAATCAAAGGTATTTCACGCTACAAGACCTTTATCAAGCAA
>SDBT01013949.1_pt1 | contig 12849 bp, 13 predicted proteins | sample 2277101 | NCBI WGS metagenome assembly SDBT01 (sample SAMN10404973, study PRJNA504765) | marine sediment metagenome | isolation source: marine sediment core GS10_PC15, 103 cmbsf | place: Arctic Ocean: Southern Knipovich Ridge | collected 2010 | reverse complement strand
TATGATACAAAACACTGTTGGACATGGCTTTATCTCCTTATGCGGTTTTATTTTTCCCACATAGTATAAAGTCATGTCTTTTTTTGTACAGCTTTACCTACGCATTGTCCGGATGAGCCATTAATCATCGGGATAAATTGGGAATAATAAAGTTAGTAATTGAAAAACTTAAAGAAATCTGGTTTGAGAGAAGCGAACTTGGAAAATACCAAATTACAAGTGATGGGAAATTGGAGCTATATCGCCCTGAGTAATTATGTTTGAGATATCACTAGACAAAAAGACGCTAATAAATAAACTTGAAATCCGTTCTGCCTATATTATCCAGGGCGAGGCAGGTACTGGTAAAACCTTTGCGGGGATTTTATGCGGACAAAAATTATTGGAATCCCAACCACCCTGGCAGAAAGTCATGTATCTCACATATTCAAAGTTAGCAAAATGGCAAATTGATAAAACTCGGCTAATGTTGGAAACAAAGGGTTTTGTTTCACCAAGCCAAAGCAAACGAATGTATATCCAAAACTTCCACTCTTTGTGGTGGAACCTAGTTCGTGATAACAGCAATTTCTTGGGGCTATCAAGCAATCTACGAATATGTCTTAATGATGAACTTAAACAGCTTTCGGACGATTGTTTAAGAGGACTGACCTCTCAAGAAAGAAAGGAAATTATTCCTTCCTATTTTCTTAAACAAGATGGCGAGTACGATAACAGTGCGGGGCATTTTAATAAACTGAGCCAAACTTTGCAAGGTGAAGCAATATTATACGCACAGTGGGGTCCCGAGCACTTTGGCTCAAGAGCCGAGAAATTCATAGGCGAAAATAAATTTCTTGCATGGGCTAAGAGCATTATTGAACAAAGAAATAGAAAAGGGTTTTTGTCTCATGCAGAGACAATATGGTGGGCACACAAGCTGATATTGAAACATCCGACTATTCTCAATCTAACTAATGTGGAGTACCCTGTTGTAATTATTGACGAGTTCCAAGATACTGATATTGCACAGTGGGAAATGTTACGACTTCTGAGTTCTGAAACTATTATTGTAATGTCTGATGCCAAACAAACGATTCACGGTTGGAGAGGAGCTAGTCCTGAAGAACGTTTAAATGAATTCATAGAATTTGGCAGAGAATCAAAAAAATACAGTGATGTCTTGGAATTTGTATTAACTGAGAGACACAGGTCTCAAAAAAACATGTCAGACAATGATAATGTTACAAGAGTCTATGTCAAATCGGATGGCCCACTTGGGATTGATATGCCTAGAAAACGCACATTATGGAAATGCAAAAATTTACTAAATACCTACAAAGGAAAAACCGTTGGGGTGCTGTGCTCAAGTAATTCATTGGCAGAAGATATAACGAATAGCCTAAGACAAACTCAAAAGAATAAAAGTACAGGAAAAATCTTTGGCTATCCGTTAATCTGTTGTAGACTGGGGGCAGCAAATTCTCCTTTTGAGCTAGTTAGAACGATAGTCCATCAATTGTTACGATTAGTTGATGGTCTTGCAGGATTGCAATCATTTGTTGCCAATGAATTACATTGGCTTTTGTTGCCCGTTCCGAAATCTAAGTTGCCTAAATGTGGTGGTAAAAGTCAAAAGAGATATCCTGTCAAAAGGTGGAAGTGTTCCAAGATTTTATCAAAATATATTTGCTCTGATTTTGGGTATGGAATTTTATTACTTAAGAAATATTTTATCAAGCAGGAAGCATGCTATGCTTGTCGCTGCGATAGAACCATGCTTAACTGTCTAAGTCATATTGGGAAAAGTATTCAAAAGTTAGGGCGTAGTTGGCATGGGTACGACATACAGGAACAAATAGCAAAAATCGATTCCTTAGCAATGCAGTATGAAAATGCATATGCGTCAAGCAAAAGAGAAAAAAAGATTTCAGTTATGACAGTCCATCAGTCAAAAGGCAGAGAGTTTGATATAATTATAATACCATGGTTTAATAAACTAAAATGGAATCCCAAAGATAGCCTTGAATGGGATACATCAACTACAGAGGTGGTAAATATTTTTCATACTGCCTGCACAAGGGCCAGAGAAAAGGTGTTTGTAATATCAACAAAAGAATCAGAAGCGATGTGGCCTGTTAGACTTGAATAGGTATTTGAATTTATGGATGTAAATATTGGATAAAACATATGAGATGATAGAAAACCCTCCTCAGCCTATGGGATGGGATGAATATGAGCAGAGGCTCATTCAAGGATGGAATTATCTTTTGGATTCTGACCCCTCAGAGAAAGAAGTTCAGACTTTCCTTGAAAAGCATCCTTGCTTGATACCAGGGGCATCTAAAATGAGCGGTCTAAAGTCTGGGCATTACTCTTTTCCAAATGCGGTTATATCGCAGCCTCGGCTTCAAGGAATTGAAGTGAGACAGCCTGATTTTATGTGCTTAAGTACTAGTAGTTTAGAGTTTGAACCTGTTCTTATTGAAATTGAAAAACCTGGAAAAAGATGGTTTAATAGATCTGGAGACCCTTCCGCTGATTTTACCCAAGCTCATAATCAACTTGCTCAGTGGAAAGCTTGGTTTGGGCATGAAGCAAATAGATTAGTTTTTTATGACAGCTTTGGGATACCAGGTTACTTACGGCAAAGGAAATTACAAATTGCATATGTTTTGATTTATGGCAGAAGAAGTGAATATGAAGGTAATGAGTCTCTCAACCGAGTTAGGGCAGAGCTTGCCAGAGAAGGTGAGTATTTAATGTCTTATGACAGGCTGAATCCCATTTCAGATGGGCGAAACTTATTTACTGTCAAAAAAACTAACTGCGGTTATAAAGCCATGGCTTATCCCCCAACATATGTTTTGGGACCAAATTTTGCAAAGCTATATTCCATGATTACTGATAAGAATGAAGCCTTGGATGTAAGCGAGTGGATGAGCCAAGAACGGGTAGAGTTTCTTAAAAGTCGGTTTCCATATTGGGAAGAGTGGGCACAAAAGGTTAGAGATAATATTATTGGCGGAACGATGTTCTCAGGAGACGTAGAATAAACTAAAATTGGAGAGGATAGAGGCAAAGAGAAATGAGTTTTCCCGCGGACATAAAAAATTGCATGAAAGACTGCATTCTTTCCATCTTATGGGCAAAGGATGATGTCTTTAATTTCTTTGAAAATAACAACTGCACTCGTTCTGACTTGAAAGTCTTAAGCAACTATAAGGACAAAGAAAAAGGTCTCTCACGCTCAGCAATGATAGACCAGTTATTTAAAAAACTTAGCCAAAGACCAGACAATGGTTTAGGACAGTTTCGTTCCATGCTTCAAAGTTTATTGGATTGGTCGCATTTTGATACTTATTACTTTGACAAAATAAAAAAGCTAGACCGAAATACTGCCGAAGGGAACTTGGCACATTTGCGGCAGCTCCAAGAAATCAGGGATGCGAAAATACAAAAATCCAGAAGGCTGAAAGAGCAAAAAGATAAATCTATACAAAAGCCAAAATACGATATAGAGCAATTGCTAAAAATATTCCATGATTTATACCAAAACAAAATTTCTCGTCAAAAAAGGGGGTATGAGTTAGAGAAAATATTGATGGAACTGGCAAAGTCATCGAAATTAGAAATATCAAACCCTTTCAAAGTTTGTGGCGAGCAGATAGACGGTACAATAAAATATGATGGGGAACATTATCTAATAGAAGCAAAGTGGCAAGATAAGACTATGAGCAATGAAGCTGTCTATCAATTTGCTATCAAAGTTGAAGGGAAAATGTATGGACGAGGTTTTTTTGTATCTATACAAGGTTTTAGTGATAATGTCGTAAGGAGTATTGTGCATGGGAAATCCTTGAAAACGATATTTGTTGATGGAGAGGACGTCGCCCTTGTTCTCGAAGAACATTTAAGCTTCAAGCAGATGTTAGATAATAAAGTTAAAGCAGCTCAGACACGAGGAGAAATATATATTAACCCGATAACTGGGAAATCAAAAATCTAATTAAACAATAGAACTAAAAACTAAGGTTTCAATATGGTAACAGTGTGGCAGATATTCACTAAGGAGTTCTTCCTACTGATCTGCTCATTAATCTGCCTATCTCCCATATTTCCAGCATGGAGTTACTATGACTATTCACAAAGACAATCTACTTAGTGGAATGGTTGTTTTTATCGATTTTTTAGGTTTTTCTAATGAAGTCATTAAAATCACTGACATAGATAAACTAAACAGTATTATTAACAAAATAGAAAAACTCAGAGACGAATTTAGCAGAGAAGCAGATATTAAAGCTATTAGCAAGATTGATGTTATGGCATTTTCTGATTGTATGATTTTTTCTGTCGCAAGCAAATCAGAGACAACGAAATTACAAGGCACATATGACATATGGCTTAGCGAACTTCTTTTAATAGCAATCTCACAATTCAATTGCATAATGAATCACGGTTTTTTTATTCGGGGTGGCATAGCAAGTGGTTGGTACTATCACAAAGACAATATCATGGTCAGCCCTGCACAAGTAAAAGCATACAAGTTGGAAAGCAAAGGGGCTAAATACCCAATTATAGTTTTGTCGCAAGGTCTGGCAGACTATTTCACTGATCGAAATAATTATTCTAAGGCTTATAGCTATAACCCAACAGATGAATTGCTTCTTAAGGATGATATCTTGAATCTTTGGTATATTGATTATTTAGGAGTCGCTATAGAAGAACTTGGTTGGCAAGCGAATAGTGAAATCGTGGCAGAATATAGACATAGCTCAATTGATGATAGATCTAGTGTGATGACAAAGGGGTGGAAGATCAATGCAAATGCAGCTTTCAAGAAACACAAACAAATTATCCTTGGAGCATTCAAAGAATCACAGACAGAAAAGATAAGGAACAAATACATATGGCTAACTAAATATCACAATAAATGTGTTGAAAAATACAATGAGCATTTCAATTGTCATAAAATTACTGAAAAGGATTTATCTTTATAAAAACACTTGTTAGGTAGTAAGAAGCAGAGAGAGAACACCCAAATCGGCAACTCTTTCCCATTTAGATTCTAATAAACAAAAAACAAGGACCCACTCCCCACAGGTCTCATCATCAATAGTTATTAGATTAGAATCGCTCAATCTTCAAATACTCTACAACCGCATTTGCAGCATCTATTGGTCTACAGAACACACTCGCCTTCAACTCTCCTTCAGCCTGCAATATCCATCCTGCAAACCTTTTTTCAATGAGCGAGAAATCAGCGTAGGGGATTGCAGGTAGATAAATGAAATCATCGCAATCATTCTCCTCAGGTCGATATCTCCTCCGAATCAAATTCTCCCTTATTCTTATGTAGAGGTACGTGGCTGGACAGTTTGTAATGTCAATCCTACCTAGCAAAGCATCTATGTTAGCTTTCGGGCTAGCTACTCTCAAAATTTTGTGGATCTGAAGAAATCTCTTCATCCAATCAATTATCTGCTCTTGTGAAAAACCAACAAAATCATCCCCAGCAAATTCAACATCCTGTGTCAACGTTTCATTGTGTCCCTTAATTCTCTCTTCAAAAACCTCTGGATTTTTCTCCTTCCAACGTAACGTTTCTATTACGTGCTCACTGATTGACACAACAGGCACATGATCAGGAAAAGTTGATTTGTCAATGGAGCCAAAGTTATAATCAGAAACAAGCTTTGATATTGTGGAGTGAGCAGGAGTATATTGACTACCTTTCTGCAAATAATGTAGAATTGGAAGCTTAGGAAAGACAACTGAAGCATCTAATCGCTTGCACTCCTCTAATACTTCTGAAAGGTAAATAAAAGTGTCTGATTCTAATTGATAAATGCATTCAGCTTTATCAAATATGCTCGCCAACTGCAAAGCCGATTTTTCAGTGGCTTTTCCCTCTACCCACTCCAAAGGAGCATGGAAATTAAAGATAAGAGCAGTTGCGGCTTCTTGGATACACTTATTAATATAAATATAGTCATCACGATACATCTCTGAAGAGCCAAGAGGAAGTCCTCTATGAATCTTTGAAACTTGTACTATATGATTTGTGTCAAGATACAGTTTAGGAGGCAAGATAATCATGTAATATCCCTTTCATTCGCATCAGGCCCTGAATGTGAATGAACACTTTGGAGTTCACCAATGATTTGCTCTTCATCAAATAGAACTTTGCAGTTGTATTGCTCATCTAAGCATAAAGGTGACGAGGTAAGCAGATTAGCCAGTTTCCGTTCAGTAAAGAAATAATCACAGTATGGTAATGCCGAACATGAATGAAAATGGTCGTGAAAGTCGCCCTTCTTAAAAGGGATTTGCTTATATCTGAGAGCTGCGTGGATATTCGAAACGATATGAAGTTGGGGAAACTCGGTTGCTAGCTTATTCATTCGGAATGCGTGGAAAAAGAAATTTGTGGGGAGCTTGTCGGCTATACCTTCGGCTTTCTCTTGCTTTGTTGGCCTTTTACCTGTCTCCTTGAAGTAAAGATACGCAAATGCGTCTTCAATATCAGGCCTCATTTCATCAACCATTCCAGCCAACTCGATTTCGAATACTTGCTTAAAGCTATTAAAGTCCTTCTTGTGACTCTCGTTGTCATGGTTTCTCGTTTTCAGATACTCTGCCGAGTCAACACATAAGTACGAAGCTATATCGAAATTAGCCTCAGAGAGGATATCAGCAAACTCTGAGAAACTAATACTTGACATGATATCATAAAAGGTTTTCTGAAGAGCATTCTGAGTTTCACCATCAAAAGCGGTATTGCCTGGCACACACTCACCCAATATGTGGCCACAGTGTCCCCATACCAACTGCGTTAGAGGATATACATGCTCATCTCCTTTGTACAGTTTGCTTAACATATGGAGCATTTCAATTCTTACTAACAAGGGATACGCTTCTAACATAACATTATGACTAAAAGCTTCAATCACAAGAGCGGTCTTCTTTCGGGAAATGCTATCTTTCTGCTTGAACAATTCCTCCAGAATCGTCCAATTGCCTGGACACAATACCTCATCCCTTTCTGTTAAATCGCTCAACAAAGAATATATTTTGCCATGACTACTCTTTTGAGGATTTCCATACAGAGCATCACGACAATAAATCCAATACTTTGTATCTAAATAAATCCGCACTTTTGGCAAGATACTCAGGCCCAATTCAACTCTTTTTTTCTTTGAGTATTCAGCATAGGTAGTACCACGCTGAGTCAAATGAAACTGAAATGCCTTATCCCACGCCTCACTATGCTTGTTTTGCATTTGTTCTAATGCTGATACCATTTCATGCTCTTTTCACAAATAAGATCGCACGATTATTGCATCTCCTCCAACCACTCTACCACACCTTGTGATGTTGTCAAGCAGGGGCAAGAACTTTGTTGCTTCTACCAGGAAATGGTGTTCTTTCTTGCTTCTATTGATGAGTAGTGGTATATTTTCTACTGTTGAGACAATCTTATCATAGAGGTAGCAGATGGCAACAATCACAAAGAAAGAGCTTGTCGGTCGAATAGCCGAAAAAACAAAAGCCAGTAGGTCGAGTGTTAAAGCTATAGTCCAATGTTTCCTTGATGAAATCACCGGCGAACTTGCATTAGAATCCATCCTGGAGATCGTGAGAGGTGTGTGTAGGGAGGTGCTCCCTACTGACCTATTGAGAACAGATATCTTTTCTTCTTCGGCAAAAAAAGATATCCCTGCTCGTTACTCACCTATCAAGCAGGGCCAATCTGTCCCTGCATGAAACACAGTGAGGGCCTACTAATGACGGAACAAGAAAAGCGGCTGAAAGCTGTCCACCACGTCGTCCACGACTACGCGAATCTCGTCTCATCAGGGACAATGACTGTGACTGGCTGTCACCAGAACACACAACTAATTCCTCCGATGAACACGCACGTCTGTCACGCCTTCTTGGTCAGTTGTCGGAAGATGTATGAGTTCTTTCTGTATAAACCATCCAAGAAGCCTGGACAAAATGATATACGGGCGGAGCATTTTCTTGCACCATCGTTGGCTCTGACTTTTGATCTATCGAACTGGGCGACTTGGCATGACGCTATGAATAAGCAGCTCATGCACGTTACATTCGCACGCGTCAAAAAGCCCAAGAAATGGGAAGGACATAACGAGAACAAGCTCTTCTTGGACGAGTTCATGAAAGCGTGGAAAGAGTTCCGCCGCAACCTAAAGGAACCGTACAAATCAGAGTTCGACAAGGAAATTACAGAGAAATTGAAGCTCGGATCAGAGTTTCAAGAACTGGATTTGTGGTGACGGGATACACGCTTGCAGATACCAGGAGCTATCCGCCCCAAGTGTTTTCTCCCCCTGGTGATCTGAAAAGTGATCTACCGATGTTCCTTTCACCTATCCGGAGGAACCCCAGCTTCTCCTACACGACAGTTTCGGCCAAGCACGAAATAGACTTTTTCCCCTATCCCATTTTCAATACTTGAATTTCTGCCTGACTATTAGAGAATATACTCACACTAAAGAGGAGCATTGATGAACCAAATATTTGTTGCAAAGGAGCACATGAGAGATGGGTAAAGATCAATCTATCGATATCAATGTGGCAAGGCAAAACTGGGCTAAATACATTGCTATAGTAGTCCGTAATGCCATGGAAGATTTCCACCATCAGAATCTTTCAGATGGGCAGATGAAAGAACTCAATCCCATCATCAGAAATGCTATATATTCTGCCCTCTACGCTTATGACAATAGAGAGGAGTCAGGCAAGGCAGAGCGTTTTGTTGAGTATAATATGTCAATGATTCCTGACTACTGGGAAGCCCCTGAACTACTGGAGTATCTTAAGAAATAGTCCTTCATCAGGCAAGAACTTTCAACCCAATAGACTCTAACAGCAAACCCAAAACCGGCTTAAGTCTTATCCTTGTTTTCGTGAAGGATTCGGTGTAGGAGATGTCCCACGATAATAATTACAACTAACAGGGCCATAAGGACCGTAGCAGTGTATGAACTGTAGGATGCTACCCGGTCATGGAACTGGCGCAGAAAAAAGGCCCAGCCAAAAATCGCCACATAAGTACCGGCAAGCACAGCGCTGATGTTGATCCAGACTCGCAAGCCCAGCAGATACCCAATCACACAGCCGACTACCGGCCCAGTCATCCAGAAAGGAAAACAGACGAAAACAAATAGCCCGACGATACCATACCTTTGGACCTTGCCCTTGTGGGCCTTTGCGGCCTTGTCAATACGCTCGAATATGTTCTTGAGCCAGTTGACCACCAATAAATGCTGCCAACTGAACACAAACAACGGATAGATAACAAGCACCAGGATTGTTTCAATTATCATAGAGATTGGGATGACAGTGCTGTGTCCAAGGCCCAGAGAGTATCCGAAGGCCATGCCGGCAGCTCGGCCGAAAATGATTCCGGTAGCTGTCATTCCAATCAAGACCTGGGATTCCTCCGGAGAAAATATCAACCTGATACCCAGCCAGAGAGCATATGTAAATGCCAGGGCAACTCCGGTCAATAAAAGGCGACCCTCTGAGCTGGTCAGCAGAGTCGCCTTCAACTGGTTCCTCTGTTCCGAATTCAACTCATTCGTTGACTGTTCTCTTTCTTCTCCCATATCTATCCAATCAAAGATTCAACGGAGAAAGATCATTCTAACTGATATTCCCCATTTTGTACAGCCACCAAGAATCGTGAGATTGAGCAATTGACCAAGACCAGTCGGAAGAAATAAAAAACAGGCCCACATAGTGGATGATATTATGTGGGCCTGTCTAACATATCTCTATTCTTCTAAAGGTCAGACCATATCTTTCAGATTCTTAAGTGGCCGAACCTTCACAATATTACGTGCTGGCTTGGCTTTGAAAATAGTTTCTTCTTTAGTGAAGGGGTTGATACCCTTACGAGCCTTGGTTGCAGGTTTTCGCTGTACGACCAACTTCATCAAGCCAGGCACGGTATATGCACCTGGGCCGCTTCGACCGAGACTCTTCTTAATCTGAGCAGCCATTGCTTCAAACACAGAGCTGACATCCTTCTTTGTCAATCCTGTTGCATCGGCAATTCCTGATACGATCTCACTCTTGGTCATTGGCTTAACAGGTGTTTTCTTTTTCGCCATAACATGCTCTTCTTACAAAGAAATAAGATTAGAAAAAACAATCCATTAAACTATTCTAAACTATCACCCTACCATCTGTGACAACTTGGCTCTACTCAGAATTGAAACTGCCTTATCAGTAGCTTTCTTACACACCTTCTCCATCTCCACACTGAAATGAGCCTTTTTCGCCACTTGGGCCATTTCCAAATGACTGGCAATAGGTCCCCCTGCTGCCTCAATAATCTCAAGCAGAGTAATTTCTTTTGCTGGACGAGCAAGAGCAAATCCACCCTTTCGCCCCCTCTTACTTCTCAATACATTAACTCTTACCATCTGTTGAAGAATCTTGAATAAATACTCAAGTGGAATACCATATTCTTCAGAAATTGTGCCTGCCATTACCCAGCCTTCATCAGCCTGCTCTGCTATGTATCCTGCTGCTATCAAACCATGATGTGCTGTTGTACTTATCTTCATTCTTAAATCTCCCAATATGAGGTATCTGTATTTTTGAGTAGTTTGGCATAATAAGGATGAAATGCAAGATATTTCTGTTTCTTATTGCTCCTGTTGAGGGGTAGTGATTGAGAAGAAAACCATGTTTTCTATATCCTCACCCTATACCCCTACATCCTTATCCTAACCATTTCCCCACTCAACTGTGACTCCTGATTTTCGATTTTGTCGATAGGTGGTTTTCTGGGAGGAGAATAATAGATATTGAGATTATCTCGACTATCGATAGTACGACAATGTTGGCAAGTAGGGAAGACTCCTAACTGTTTTCCTGACTCCTGACTATCGATAGTGTCGATAGGGTTATGCCGAAGGTGTACAGGGGTGTTTACGACAGGGCAATAGAGTGAAGCAGAACAAAGATTCGATATCCACCCAAGACGAATCAACTTTTTTAGACTAAAATACCAGCATACGTGTATTACAGGGTGAAGACACAATTTTGAGATCTCAAAACGAAGGGCGTCAATGGTTGAGGATAGGCTGCTACTGTGGCGGTTTAAGAACGGCAATGAGGATGCTCTGTGTCGGATCTATGAAAAGTACAGAACCCGATTATTGAAACTGGCCAATGCCCTGTTGAACGATACAGGCCTGGCTGAGGATGTCGTGCAGGATGTTTTCGTTTCCTTTGCTCAATCCGCGGAACGGCTGAGGATCGGCGGTAATCTTAGGGCCTATCTGACCACAAGTGTCGCCAATCGTATACGTAACAGGTTTAGAGATGATCGGGGCAGACAGCATGTCAGTCTGGATTCGGCCGATACCACTGCCTCGAAAGTGAGAACTCCGCAGCAGTGGGTAACATATAGTGAAGACATGCGAGAAGTGAATGACGCACTTGAACAGATTCCATACGAACAGAGAGAGGTTGTGCTTCTACATGTACATGGAGGTATGAAGTTCAAAGCAATCTCACAGTTACAGAAGGTTTCAATCAACACTGTCCAGAGCCGATATCGCTATGCGGTCGAAAAGCTCAGGGCGGCATTGAAGGAGCAGATGCCGAAATGAAGAAGGCAAAAGATATACACAGATTATTGGAGAACGTTGATCTTACAATCAACGCTGACGCTGATAAGGAAATATTGGAAACAGTCTTGGGAACAGGCAGGAAATCCACTGCTTCTGTTTCTCAAGGAAACATCTGGAGAATAATCATGAATAGTAAAATGACAAAATTTGCAGTTGCAGCGATGGTATTGATTGTAGCCCTTGTGGCCATATACAACATTGGCCCTTCAAGCCCTGCCCTTGCCGATGTCCTGGCGAAAGTCGAGCAGGCCAAGGCGTATATATACAAGGTGAATGTGAAGGTAACCGGCCCTATGATGCCGGGGTTTCCCATGGGTCAGGATATGACAGTCACGGTTGCCATCTCCAAAGAGTTCGGAATGAAATGGGACATGGAGATGATCGACCCTAATACCGGGGAAACGATGACGCAGGAGAACTACATTGTTCCCGATGAGAAGCTCATAGTTATGCTTATGCATGAGAAGAAGCAATTTACCCGGACGGAATTCAACGACGATCTTGCTGCCCGAATGAAGAAGCAGAATAACGACCCGCGTGAACTGATCAGGGGAATGCTTGGCGTCAAGTACACCGAGTTGGGCAAGTCGGAAATAGACGGCGTTGAGGTCGATGGCTTCGAGACGACCGATCCGGGTATCTCCGGCGGCACTACGGGCGATGTCAAAGTTACGCTGTGGGTGGATTCGAAGAGTTGGCTGCCTGTGCTCATGGAAATGGATATGAGCATAAACGAACAAACGCGGAGCCGAGGTACGTTTTACGATTACCAGTGGGATGTTCCGGTGGAACAGTCGGAGTTTGTGCCGGTCATACCGGATGATTACGAGGCCCTCTTTGAGGGCATGAAGTGGCCTGAGATGACCGAAGAGGCTGCGATTGAAGGTTTGAGGCTGGTTGCCGATCTGATGGGGCGTTATCCGAAGCAGGTTAGTATTGTGGACCTGATGAATGAAGTCTCGCCGATTATGTACGAGCGTATGAAAAAGGATCATCCGGAGGATATGACGGAAACCGAACTCGAGACTAAGATGATGGAAAAGATTCTGCCGGTGTACCCGATCGGGCTGTTCTATATGACGCTGGTTGAGGATAAGAAGGAGCCGGTCTATTACGGCGAAACGGTCGGCCCGGAAGATGTGGAGGCCGTTTTGCTGCGGTGGAAGATTAATGATTCCGAATACCGGGTAATCTT
>SDBT01013948.1_pt1 | contig 12850 bp, 12 predicted proteins | sample 2277101 | NCBI WGS metagenome assembly SDBT01 (sample SAMN10404973, study PRJNA504765) | marine sediment metagenome | isolation source: marine sediment core GS10_PC15, 103 cmbsf | place: Arctic Ocean: Southern Knipovich Ridge | collected 2010 | reverse complement strand
CCTGTTGGACCAGTAATGCCAGTTGGACCGGATGGAGGAATTATTGGCCCATTATTTTCTGAATTGTTTCTCTGTACCACGACTATAGCGACAATTATTACGATGACAACGAACACAATCGCAACAGAAAGCACTACGGCTATAGAACTCATTTAGATATCACATGATTTTACTGAACATATTAGAAGAAATGGATATACAATTTATAAATATGAAAGAATTATTGAAGATGGATCTGAAGATAATAGAGCAGAACATATATCTCCATTTGCTGATGATTTCAGAATTTTTGGACTTGGTAGCGATCCTGATAAATTATCAACAATCGATTTAGAGGGAGTTCTGTACGCCTGTGTTAAGTCGTTAAACAAGAGGGATCAAGTATTACAGAAAGAGATCAATGAATTACGAAGTGTAGTTGATAGCCTTCGGGTCTGGTAACTTTTAAAACGTGTTTGTATGATCATGATACCAATACGTTAAAGAAATATTTATATGGACTAAATGGAGTCTCTCAGAAGCCAAATAGTGATATTGCCTATCCAGTTTGCGATACCGGATTCCATGATAATGGATAGCAATTTAAGCTATGCTTCGAAAAGTCGTCATATGTCTTGTATGGTTCCTGGAAAATTAGGAACATATGTATGCCCTGACGAAACAAGTTATTACAAACAATATAATGAAAGCGCATTTGCTATAACTAAGCCCAAAGCTGGAAACGACTGCCTGAGACATTATGAGATATTAGCAGCTGGTTCTATTCCTTACTTCATTGATATTGAAAAAATACCTGAAAATACCATGCATCGATTTCCCAAAAAACTTGTTCTTGAAGCTAGAGCAGTAGCTGATGAAAACCCTTTCAACGAATTACGATATAATGAATTACTCAGTGAACTTAGAAATTATACTAAAAAACATTTAACTACAAAAGCTCTTGGAGAATATTTTTTGTCTGAAACATCCAAGGGCATTGATGTAAAATTTAGCAATCGCAAAGTTCTCCTTATCTCTTCATCTAATAGACTTGATTATCAGAGAGGTTCAATATCACATGGTTTGTTTGAGATATTACCAAAAGATTGTTTTCATGTGTATAATTATCCCGAATGGCTCTTTGAAGATACCACAAATCCCTATCTTTATACGAAAAGATTCTCCTTAACTGGTAAGTTGCCAAAAACTAGACACGATCCGAAAACGAAGGAAGAGATAATAGATAATCTTTCAAGAGAAGAATATGACACTGTCATAATAGCGACCACTGCACATTATTCAGGATATATACAAGATTTTGATGAAGTTTTAAGAAAACATGTACCCAAAAATCTTGTGATAATAATAGGACATGATGGATATAGCTACACAAAAGAGTATACAAAGAAATTCGTCAAGAATAGCTATCCGACACTGTGGAAACACATAACTCACATATTTGTAAGAGAACTACGAGACTGACTGTAGTTCTATATTAATCTTCTTTGCAGTAATACCATAAATTACCTATCACTTTATGTACTGGGAAAACTTCTTGCACTGCTCTTTGGACTCCGCCATGCAGATCGCGGCGATTTCTATTTGCTGTCCTGTAATCATCGCCACATAAGATTCCACCATCAACTAGATGTTTATTTGCCAGTTCTATAGTTTCTTTTACAGACTCATAATCATGTGAAGCATCTACATGACAAAATTTTATCTTTGTGTCATCAGCCAAACCCTTCAAAAAAATCATGCAATCCTTCTTTTCCACTGTAAAATTACCTTGAGTAAGTTGCTTCATGTTACCTAGAAAAAAGGAGTAGACATCTCTTGATTCCGCTATTGTTTCTGAAATGTTTTTGACGCCGGTAACTTTACTTTCTTCAACATTTCCTTTCCACGTATCATTGCAAATAAGTATTTCCGGAAATACTGCTCTTGCTAAATGCGTTGTGCTCTTGCCTTCCCAACATCCAACTTCTATGATCAATCCATCGAGATGTTTCACTCTTTTAGCTAAATTCGAAAGGTTTGTGCATTGTCCATCTGAGTACCAGTTCTCGTGGAACGTCATGTTGTATTTATTTGAGGAACGTAATGTTTTAAAAGTACTACACTTTTGTCTTTCAATGAGAATTGCAGTAGTTTCCTATCTTAGTCTTTCGTTTACATCTATTCCCTTTAAAAGTTATTTCTTCACACTGTTTAGATGGATCTGAGCATTTAAACTAAACAAATTCTCTAACTCTTTTTCTGAATGCTGAAGTTTTTCATCCATTAACATTACAGCCATTGCTGAATAATTGTGAAGATCAATTAATGTGTCTCGTAAAGTTTCATCATCTACTAAAGTGATGCTCTGATTAGATATATTTTGTAAGCGCGATATTTTATCGCCTATGCGAACTAAAACGCCTATGGGACCATAGGTGGCAAAAGCATCTCCGTAATCCAAATTTTTTCTCTTAAATAACTCTAAAGCTTCTTGTTGAACAACTGCTAACTGGGCTGGACGATTCATTTTGATTAATTTAGATCGAATTAATCAAATCAATTTTAGATTTAATTTGCCTAAGCTTGCTTTCTTCATGTTCAATCAACACTGACATTCTTCTTGAGAATAAAGATGGCAAGTCCATTATGCCAACCATTGAACCTTCCTCCGCCTTGCACCCCCGGATTACAGTTCGTGTAAATTTCTTTTTTCCAACATGTCTCTAAATCATTATCTTCTATTGCCTTTAGTGTTCCAATGCGAGTAGGGTGATGATTCCAATCGTCGACGAGGTAAATAAATTTATCATCAAGACAATCCAAATAATGGTTAATTGCTTTGTACTGAGATTCTTCTGTATGAGCAGCGTCGTACATATAAATATTAAACATTCCTAACTCTTTTGCGTTTATAGTCCAACAATCTTGCTCAATAAATGTAGCATCGTTCTCTCCTTTAAATTTATTAAAGTTATGGATAAACTCGTCTTTCACATTACCGAACTGGGTCCAGTTATCGATACAAACACATTTCATCTTATTGTTACACATAGCAGCGCAGATGGAGCTTCCTTTCCACGTACCAATTTCAAGATATCTAGCATCTTCCATGGCACAGATATTATTGTAAAAATGTCTTGTATATCTTCCAGACATGCCTTGCATCAATAAAATCTCATCTGTAATATTAGATTTTTGTTTTAATGCATTCTCTAGTGATTTTTCAATATGTTCTTGATAATTCATTTAAATATGTATAATGTATATTTAAATGAATTAGTCAGATTTATCTATACTGGGCTAAAAATCGGTGAAATATGAGGAGTTATCATAAGATTTGATATATAATATTATTAGTAAAAACTGGTATGTTCGGAATCACTGTTATAGGAAATAGCTTCTATGAAGAAAATATGTCTATAAGCAGCTGAAAATACATCATCTTTTAATACCATAAGGTGCCGACTTATTAACTTGTGAGGCTGTCAGATTTTTAAAATACTAATTTTCTTCTCCGTGAAAATTGCAGTAGATTCCTATTTTCGTCTTTCTCTTACATCGGATTCCTTTGAGAGTTGTTCCTTCGCACTGCACAGATGGAGTTGAACGTTTAACCTTGACAGCTTTAGTCTTTCTTGGTTTCTTGGTTGCTGTGTGATCATCAAAGAACAAATTAATTTCAGTAAACCATTTATTATATCCATCTCCGTATTCAATTATATCAATAACTTCTTTAATTTTTTCTCCTAAAACAAGAAATCGATCTTTGAGAGGTGTTTTCTTGGTAATTTCATTTCGTATGTAGTTATCGGGATTAAATCGTATAAAAATCAGTTTCTTGTCAGCGTTTTCATAGATCTGCATAATTCTCTTTTCTTCATCCATAGGATCATAATATTTGTGCTGATTCTCATCGACCTCAATACAGAAAACGTATGATCCTATTATTGTTTGAAAATCTATGAATCTTCTATGTGGAGTACAGGTGTCATCTTTGTCAGCAATGAACAATTGTCGATTATAGATAAAAGTTCCTGTAAATTCATCGTTTAAGTATTTCTTGGTACTGAGTTCTTTACTAGCAAGATATGCAGTTTTCGATCTGTCATCTTCAGGAAATAGTTCTACAAAACATGTAGTGCAATAGTTATCGTACTTGGATTTACGATATTTGGCCTTTATACACCGAGTACCGTTGTTATATCGTCGAATGCAGAAATAGTTAGATTCGGGGTAACATTGCCAACAATGATAACGTAGTTTGTCATGTTTACAGATTTGAGCGCCTCCACAATCTTTGCATTGGTGTCGTATTCGGTTATGTTCACAGATTTGAGAGCCTCCGCAATCTTTGCATTGACTCCGTTGTCGATCATGTTCACAAATTTGAGAGCCTCCGCAATCTTTACAAGTACTTCGTTGTCGACTATGTTCACAAATTTGAGAGCCTACGCAATCTTTACAAGTACTTCGTTGTCGACCATGTTCACAGATAGAGCTACCGCCACAATCTTTGCACTTATGTTGTTGTCTATTATGTTCACAATATGCCTCTGAGCGAGTGACCATTCCAATTTCCTTATGGTCTTTGCATCTCGATACCCTCGATTGTTTTATACCGTATTTCGAGCGTTCATCACATTCTTTAAAACTACAAGTATTTACCATCACATAAATCTTTGTCCAATCTAACTACAAAGGTTTTAAATCGATTTTGGATTTAAGTTTCTAGGTTTGTTCCCTTCATGCTAGCAGACACTATGTTCGAACAACTATGATACTTCATCTTCACCATAAATAGTTTATTATGTCGCTGTTTTAAAAACTAACTGCGTCTTCACTGCGATGAAAGATGTAAATGGTCCAACCATTAGTTACTATTTCAGTGATTATATCGTCATCATGTGTTATAGATAGTTCAATATACTCATCGTCAAAATTATATTCTCCTATCAGACATGGCGAACATCCATATACAAATTCAAACATATCTGTTCTACTAATATTACAGCCCATGTTTGATTTGTTGCTCTTTAGAACAATAAGTTATAGTATCAATTTGTATCATCATGTTTACAATGACTGTCCCTTTAAATAGAATTGATTTACAATGTAAATCAATAAAATAGTTACATACCTCATCTTAAATAAATATTAACATCTTAATCATGTCGATACCTAACTGCAAAACATATTGTTCAGGTTCTTGTATTAAGAAGAATTCGATTCATCTTCAGGATGCGAGGTTCTCACTGAAAGAATGGAAAGATTGTATGTACTATGCAGCAAAAGGTGGAATGCTCTTCGGACTCATCTATGCTGAGCTGAAGATCGGTGAAATATGCGGAGTTATCACAGGATTTGATGGATATAATGTTATTAGTGAAAAAATTGGTATGTTCCGAATCACTGTTGTAGAAAATGGCTACTATGAAGAAGATGTTTATGGTGATGAAAATGGCACGGTCGTATGTTTGCCTGAACCAAGATTTAATGAACCGTTCACCATAAGTCCTGGGAGTAACGGCAAGATGAACATCAATATTGGAAAAGACAGTAAATGTGAAATTCAATGGAAGATATGTCTAGGAGAAGCTGAGAAAGGAGGCCATAAGAACATAATTAAATATATCACCGATAAAGGCATGGCTTGACCCTCATATCAGTGTTCTAAACAGCTCTTCTATCATATTTTAAAACTTTCATCTATTTTCAAATAAATAGCTGTTATAATAAATGGGTAGTAATCACTCCAAAAATGGAATAGAGAATAGACTAAAATCTGATTGTTTTACACGGGACGATGAATCTCCAGAAGAGAGATGTTTAGCAATGTCAAATATCGTAGATTATGTGGTTAAACAATTCAAAAAGGAGAGAGATTTTGATCTTCATGCAGCAAGTAAAGAACATTCCACAATTGATGTTCACCAGGATCTAGTAGATATCACTCGTCCGTTAAAGGATGTAGCAACTGATCTAATTGTTGCTGAATTTTTTCGAACTGAAGATACACTTTATAATTTTTTGAAATATGTTTACATGATGTTTTTTGACACTCTTGCAATCTATCGCGAGAAACGCAAATTAAACGAATTTGATGTGTTTTTTCTATACAAAGGAGGTAGCATTTTACGGATCATATCAAAAGAGTTTTTGTTAGAGCTTCCAGGAACTGCTATTAGAGAAATCTCAGAGTTCTATTCTCCATATTTTAAACGAAGTGATGCTGATTTTGCAATATATGTTAATCCTAATCTCGTTGATTACGATGATATATATCATGAACTTGGATTACTATCTTATCTAGTTCAAGACAAAATTCGCTGTTGGTTCTGCTCTCATCTTATGCAATATTTCAACTTCTTTCAATACAACTCAGAGTACCAAAAGTATATTCTCAAGCTGTATCTTGATAAGATGAACGAAGTTGAAGCATTTAAGGGACAATTTGTAGATTTGAAAATAGGTGATGCTGTTGCTGTAGGTGATTGTAGATTTACCTATTCGAATAATAGTGATGTAACACTGGAGTTTCTTGATAAGAAAGAAGATTGGGTTTCACCTGTGCGTAAAGCTGCGAGAGCTATTATCAAAAAAGATGAAAGTGTGATGACAATTACGCATAATAATGCACTGGATTTTAAAGGTGAAACTGAAGCTACTAGAATTAAATTTAATTTAACGCGAACAAAATTTATCTTCACATTGTTGAAAAAGAATGGTAGAACGGAAAATGTTGGAGGAGAACTAATAGATGTAAGCATTGGACATCGTAAAGACATGAAAATATCACATTTTTGGAAGGATGCAGAGAGCAATATTGTAACATACGATCTGTCTTTTACTGCAGATCATACATTTATGTTCTACTCGTATTCTTTGTTGTACCTGGTGTACGATATAGAGGATATTTTGTTTAATCAACGTAAACTGCCATGGAATGACCTTAAGTATGTTAAACGACTCAATAGATTATTTTATCTCTATTTTATCGATATTTTTATAACATTGGAAAATGGAGATGAAAAGCTCAGAGTATTGGAGGACATTATAGATATGGTATTTATCCCCATTGAACGTTTAACACAAAGAAGATCATCGAAACGTTCATCCACTTGGAAAAAATCTATCAACAAGTTCAGACACAAATATGGAAATAAAGGATTAATGATTATCGAATTGTTGAGTAGACTTGAAAAGCTTGCATCTAATTTGTCAGAGGAAAATGTAGCCCCTTTCGCAGAAATGATAAATGTGCTCATTCATAATGCAAATATAATAATTGATTCAATTGCAAATATTCGCAGTTATTGTTCCACTGATGGTTTCGTAGAATCAGCTGATCTATACAAAGCTGATTTTAAACAACTTATCTGATAAAATGTTCAAGAAGAGTTTCAGGAAAGACAATATTGGTTACATAGACAAAAGTCACAATAATTTTGTTCATCTAATTATATTTTATTGATAAACAATGTCCAGACCTCTAGCTCCATCAACCTCTAAATCTAATATTGCAATTCGAAACCCAAATGATTACTCTGAAGCGCTAAAATTTGTGTTAGATATAGTTACTATAAACGAAAGACCCAATGTCGTAGGGAGCGCGAAATATCGGGGGTTTAAGTATTCCAGTGATGTCGACGTGTTTGAGGCTGTATCAGTAAATACTTGTAAAGAAGAGGCAATAGCTTTATATGCAAATCTGATTTCTACAATAGCAGCCGAGATAGCTATGACAAATCGAGAAATATTGTTTAATAATTTTCGGGCTGGTATGGATAACAGATACTGTTTCAACATCACAGGGAAAACTACAAAATGTGACATGACGAAGATTACTGACAAACTATGTAGCAAGGGTCTTATTTGTCATGAAAAACATGTTGAATTGGACAAATTGGCATGTAAAGGATGCTGGGAAGAGTTTGCCGAACAGCTCAGAAAATTACGGACTGTGAGGTGGAAAATACTTGATTTAATCAATCAGAGGACGATACTACCATTAGGCAAGGTCATGACGCTAAGGGAAGCAATCTGTATGACGTCGTTGGTGAAGCTCGATGTCATCAGCTATATAGAGGGGAGATTACAGTCTGTTGAAGTTATATATCTCTTCAAATATACAGATAAGAATAGACGACAACAGGCAATTCAAGACCTAGAAGACTATACTGAACGTATAAAAGAAGACTTTAGCAGGTACTCTAGCAAAGAACACTACGATCCTCTGAAATTAATGAAGAGGCTGTGGTCTTATTCAAACTTTATTAATTGCAACAAAATCGTAAATCTTCTTTTACCATTGTATACATCCGATATGTCTGCGTTAAATCAAGTGGTAGCGGACATCGAAATTTTAAGGGAGTTGATCGAGAATCACAGAATGCAACCGGTGAAGATAATGTTGCTGGAAGCAACGGGTTTTAAGAAGAGACTCTTCAATCATCTTGAGCTAGAACAGTATAAAAAGGTATACTCTCATATCGACTGTGTTACAACGTTATGGGCAGACATCGAAAATGGTGGAAAATTTGACAAGGAAACATTTCTTATGATGATCAATGAACTTGAACATTATCTAAAGAAAGTTATTAAGAAACTGTCAAATGAGTTTTTACAGAAGGCTAGATCGTCGTTCAATACTGTAAAGTGTCGTCCTATCAACCTGTAAGGTTGTTTAAAACAACTATGATCACCAAATTGATCAAACATATGTTCTACTTCATTCTCTCACAAAACATACCATGAAGGTAACCAAAACGTTTCTCACAATCTTGGGTATCCCAATATTTGCAGGATTATTCTCTCTTGTATTGTACAGTACCATCAAAGAAACCACAAACTATAACTACTACTCGTCATTCGTTGATGCCAAGTGCATCTCAGAAAATGCAACGATGGTAAACGATACTTCATGCCCCTATGTAGACACGATTGCTACGATAGATAACACCACAATCTTTATTGATTTAGTTCCAGTGAAGACATATTTCCCTTTCAGTAATTCACACCATTACTGTATCTCTCTAGTTGGGCAATTTATCTGTGAACAACAAGAAATGTTTTGCATGGTTAATTCTGTTATTGACGCAAAAACTGGTCGCCATGAAGCAGTAAGATATTGTCCTGGTATCAGTCATTCAATCATATTGGGTATCTTTTCAAGCATTCTACTATTGGCTGCAATAACATCAATATGCGCGAAAATATGCTCCATGAGAAAGATACGTCATAGAAGCTTGTTAGAAATCTCTGACTATTATCCAGCGTTTGGTGATGATATAGATATTAATGTAGATATCGAAGACATCGAAATGGTTGATCAAGAAGAGATGATAATTTTAGAGTAGTTTTTTAAAACTACCGATCTATACATGTTCACGTCTTCCTGACAACGGTCAACCCGGGCTGAAACGGTAGCGTTACGTATGTGACTAAATTCTTTTTTGCGTATTTATCTCTAATATGTGGACCTACCTGATACGCTGTTGAGCACAATCTTGGATTGATGTATGCTTCACTATGAGGATATGTGTCATGGAGTAATATAATCCCTCCAGATCTAATGCTGCAAAAAGCGTTATTAAAGTCCTTGATCACGTTCTCAATATTATGACATGCATCAACAAAGATCATATCAAACTTATCATCAAACAGACTATCTTCAAAGTATTTATCTGTTGTCATTTGATGGAATGTATCGAACTTTCCCTTTCCGCAGTCGTTAATATCAACTCCGTGAGTCTCTGTCGCGATCAACTTCATTTTGTCTATGACTGGGCTGTTTCTGACCCCAAGTTCCAAGTATCTAAATTTCTCCTTTTCATCCTTGATCCCAAGCTCAAAGTATCTAAATTTCTCCCTTTCACCCTTGAGCTCTTTAGCTAACAGACAGATTGCAGTTGGATGATCCAATGTCTCCACGGGTGGGGGAACAATCCTCTGAGATACGGGTACCAGATCTGATTCTACTTTATTTAGACAGTATAACACACCCGTGTTTCGTTTAATCATCACACAATCAGGCAACACCAAGCATTCATACTCACTTAACAGTGATTTTTCAATAGACAACGACAGGTCTGTAGAAATGAGAAACCCGTCATATACCAAACTCTCAAGTACGGATTCATTGACAAAAATAGCGTTATTCGTTAAAATCACATCATGTTGATTTGTCTTGACATTGCTACATTTCGATAATAACGTTCTGGCATTAACTGGTTTAATCACGTTTATAACGAAATCAATGAAGGTCATTTTGTAATATATCAGTTACTTTTAAGCATGTCCTCTCAAAAGTTGCATATCGACATTATTTTACTAGAACAAAGTTGATGCTTCATCAAAAAAATATTTTGTTGATAAATAATGACCAAACCTCTAGCTCCGTTAACCTCTAAATTTAATATAGCAACTGAGATCGCTATGACTTGCAGAGAAGCACTAATTTTCTGTGAGAATTGCAGTAGTTTCCTATTTTTGTCTTTCTCTTACATCTATTTCCTTTGACAGTTGTTCCTTTGCATTGTTTGGATGGAGTTGAACGTTTAGCCTTAACAGCTTTGGTCTTCTTGATCGCTGTATGATCATCGAAAAATAACTTGATCTCAGTAAGCCATTCACTGTATCCATCTCCGTGTTCGATCCTATCAATAACTTCTTCAATTTTGTCTCTCAAAACAGGAAAGCGATCCTTCAATAGTGTTTTCTTGGTAACTCCATTTCGTTTGTAATCATCAGGGTTAAATCGTATAAAAACCAACTTTCTATCAGTGTTTTCATAGATCTGCATTATTCTCTCTTCTTCGTCCATAGGATCATAATATTTGTGCTGATTCTCATCTACTTCAATACAGAAAACATATGATCCTATTGTTGTTTGGAAATCTATGAATCTTCTATGCGGCGTGCAGGTTCCATCCTTGTCAGTAATGAACAACTTTTGATTGTAGATAAAGATTCTAGAGAACTCAACATCTAAGTATCTCTTAGTGCTGAGTTCTTTACTAGCAAGACACGCAGTTTTCGATCTATCATCTTCGGGAAAGAGTGTAACAAAACACGTCATGCAATAGTCATCATACTTGAATTTAGCACATTTGCTTTTAATACACCGAGTACCATTGTTATAGTGTCGAATACAGAAATAATTAGATTCTGGAAAACATTGCCAACACTGATCACGTCGTTTGTTATGTTGGCATACAGAAGCGCCTCCACAATCTTTACATCGACTTCGAAGTCGATCATGTTCACATATGGAGCTACCACCGCAATCTTTGCATTGACTGCGGTATCGATCATGTTCACAGACAGAGCTACCGTCGCATTCTTTGCATTGTGTTCGTTGCCGATCATGTTTACAATATCTTTCCGGACGAGTAACCATACCTTCTTTCTTATGTTCTTTACATCTCGATACTCTCGATTGTCTTGTACCATACTTCGCGTGTTCATTACATTCTTCAAAATCGCATAGATTTACCATCTCACAAAATCTTTATCCAGCTCAACCACAAAAAGTTTACATCATTTTTGGATTTTAAGTTTGTTTTCTTCATGCTAGCAGATATGACATTTGAACAACTACGGTGACCAAGATGATCGAAAATTATAACTACTCATGATTTGTTAACACTAATCAGGAAAAGCAAGAAATACAGAGTAGTTTTAAAACTACCGATCTATACATGTTCACGTCTTCCTGACAACGGTCAACCCAGGTTGGAAAGATAGCGTTACGTACATGACTAAATTCTTTTTTGCATATCGATCTCTAATATTAGTTGCTTTTAAGCTCGTCTTCTCAAAAGACATAGACCAGGATGAACAGGACACAACATAACATCAAACATCTTATTGTATTTATTCTTGATATATTCAGCTGCTAGATAAATTTGTCCTTGATAATTGACACTAAACATGTTGTTGGAAGATATATCACTATCTACACGTCCACGAATAATCACATAGCCACCAATTTCCACATTTTTACGCAGCTTCTCAAAAAACTTCACTGTATCAGAATATGGTTTGTATCCATCAATAACAACGCAGCTGTAAATATTTCCATCTTCAAATGCCTCCGTATATTCTAGACGTGGCGGATCACATTTTTCACCAACTACAAAATCAGGAGGCGAATCTATGCAAAGAGTTGATTCGATAAAGTTTAATAACTCGTTCCATTTTTCTGGGAGGGTTTTCATATTACGAAATTCTGGACGTATAGATAAAATATATTCATCAAGATTGTCGACATAGTGTCCATGCTTGTCCATACACTTGATTTTCATCTTGGGTACCTTATCGACATCTACTGCCCAAATTGGAGTTAATGGATTGTACCACTTATCATTGCTAGGCTCTCCAAGAGATCCATCATAAGGAATATCAGGGATTTTCCTTGTTATCTTACCCCCTGCAGTTGACCATTTCTCAGTCCAAAATGTTCTGGCGATGTTGTAAGACCACCTAGAACCAAAATTAGTATCACATGTGAGTTCCTCAGAAACATAGTATGGGAGTCTAGCCTCAACAATTCTGACAGAAAAATCGTTATCTTCATATCCTCCCGCGATGAAACGTTCATCGAAAAACCCTATATGTCTGATCAATTCCTTTTTGAACCCGAAAAATCTGTATGAGTTAAGCGCTACAAATGCATAACCATCGTTAATCAACTTCACTGTTTTATCGATATCTTTCTGCGAGATATCCATTCGGTCAGATGCAAAGATGAATATCTCAGTAGAACATGCTCGAATACAGTCGTTTACCAATCTAGAAAATGATGGATACATAGCTCCGTCAAGATGAACTATATGAGGTATTTTCTTTCTCAATTTATTCACCAACTTGT
>SDBT01013947.1_pt1 | contig 12850 bp, 14 predicted proteins | sample 2277101 | NCBI WGS metagenome assembly SDBT01 (sample SAMN10404973, study PRJNA504765) | marine sediment metagenome | isolation source: marine sediment core GS10_PC15, 103 cmbsf | place: Arctic Ocean: Southern Knipovich Ridge | collected 2010 | reverse complement strand
GTACAGAGGGATGGTGGTAGTATGACACTTATTAGACAATCTTTAGATTTTTATCTAGAGGCACAGAAAGGTAACGTTGCAGGCCATTCTGTTGTTCATAAGTTTGGTGATAATCCTGCTGTTGGTACAACTTTTGTTCCAGTAGCAGAGGGTGGAATATATCAAATGCCAACGTCTGCTGTTTCTTTGGAGTTTATCTCTGGTAATACGGCGGATGCATTAGATGATACTGGAATGCATGAATTAACTATTATAGGATTGGATGCAAGTTGGAATGAACAGACTGTAGTTATAGCAGCTCATGCTACAGATGGGTTGACTGCTGTAGCAATAACTGGAACGTGGTTGAGAGTTTACAGAGCTTATGTTTCAAGTAGTGGTGTTTATGCAAGCACCGGAACGGCAAGCCATGTTGGGACAATAACAATAAGAGTTGCAGCTGCTGGGGCTACCTATGCAGTAATAGATGCTGCAGACTATCCAAGAGGTCAAACAGAGATAGGTTGGTATACTATTCCAACAGGAAAGACAGGTTATTTCCTTACAGCGCATGTAAATGTGGATTCTAATAAAGTTGCTGATATTGCTTTTTTTACTAGACGTAATGCAGATGATGTAGTTGCTTCATACTCAGGTGGTATGAGAGTTCTTTTTGAGTTGGGTGATATTGCTGGTGGCGAAGAAACATTTATACCTAAAGCTCCGATAGGCCCATTTGTCGGGCCTTGTGATATGGGATTTATGGCTAAGGTAACAGCAACAACAGGTGAGGTAGATGTGGATTTTGAACTATTGATAAAAGACGATTAGTATATGGAGTTAGTATAATGCCAGCATTTATATTAGAAGTATGTAGATCATGTGGAACAATAGTAAGGAAAGTTCCACTATCCGCTATTGATAATGACATATATAGATCGTTGAGGAGAGAGGACCATAAAGGTTGTAAGGGAGAGAAGAAGGTAAGAGATGGATATAAACCGAGGAAGAAATAATGGCAGCACCTAAAATACCGAATAATGTAGAAGAGAATTTCAGTAGTTTCTCTGCCCTTAAAGCGGAGTATAACTATCCAGATGATATTAATCTTCACCCTGATAGTGATCAACATCAGAGGTTATTGAGGAAGATAATGTCTGCTGCTCAGGAATCATATAATACTATGCAGGATAGATTTGATTCTTGGAGGGAGCTGGATCAGAAACTTACTACCTATATAGAGTTGGATAATGAGGATAGAGAAACATTAGGGGATGATAAGAGTAAACCAGTAGCTATGGTTGTACCTATATCCTATGCTACTAGGGAGACTCTCCTTACGTATTGGACGGCTGCTTTTATGCAATCACCTTTGTTTAGATACGAACCTAGTCGTGACCCAAAGGATACTGTTGGGGTTCTATTGCTGCAGAATATAATAGAGCAGCATAGTATACGAGCAAAGATGGGACTTGACCTTTATAGTCATTGGAGCGATTCCTTCACTTATGGCTTTGGAGCTGTTGCTACAACATGGGGTAAGAAGGAAGGGTTTAGAACTGTTACTCAAACTGAGTCAGATTCTTTCTTAGGAGTACCTTTTAATAAGAGGACTAGTAGGGTTAGAGAACCTGTTACTCTTTATGAAGGTAATGAGTTAATGTGCCTTGATCCTTATAATTGTCTTCCAGATAACAATCATCCTATTACAAAGGTGCAGGATATGGATTACTTTGGATGGGTTGAAAGGACTACTTTTAATAAGGTACTATCTGAAGAGAAAGCAAATCCAGAAGATCATTATAATGCCCTTTATCTTAAAGCGTTAGGGGATAAGAAGAGTTCATATTTCTCTGGTGATGATGTTAATACTGGTAGGTATGATAAGACAGGAGTATCGTTACAGAAGTTTCAGAATACAGAAGCTAAGCCTACTGATAGGATACATATGTATATGAGTATTATCCCTGAAGATTTTGGACTTGGCGATTCTATATATCCAGAGATATGGAAGTTCACAGTTGCTGCTGATCGTATTATACTTGAAGCTACTCCATTGAACCTTGATCATAATCAGATACCTGTTTGTACTATGTCACCTGATAGTGATGGACACTCAACCCTTCCTGTATCTATGTTGGAAAGGGAATATCCTATACAACATGCTATTGATTGGTTATGGAAGGCACGTGTTACGAACATTAGAAAGTCGTTGAGGAATATGCTTATTGCTGATCCTAGTAAGATAAATATGAATGACTTAGTAGATACAAGTATGGGTATGGTAGCACGTCTACGCCCTGCAGCTTGGGGTACTACCCTAAAGGATGCAGTTGATCAACTACCTGTACAGGATGTAACACAAGGTCATCTTGCTGACATAGGTTTCCTCATGGGTGTTGATGAAAGGGTGTTTACAAGTGATCAAGCTAAGGGAGTTCAGAATAGATCTGGCGAGAGAGTGTCAGCGCAAGAGGCTAGAGATACAAGGGTATCATTTCTTAGTAAGATGGAGAAGGCAGGGAAGATAGGTGCTATGCAATCACACTATGATATAGCTTATCAATTCGCTGCTAATACTATACAGCTTATGGAAGAAGAAGAGTATGTTAAATTGACTGGAGACTATCAAAATGTCCTCGCTAATGAGTATGGTATTAATACACAGTTTGTGAAAATAGAGCCTTCTGCTCTTGATGTAAGGTATGATGTTATCCCACAGGATGGTAGTATACCAGGAGGGGAATTTGCAGATGTATGGGAGCGGTTGATGAATAATGCAGCTGCTCATCCAGAAGTCTTTAATCAACTTGACTTTGTTAGGATATGGAAACACATTGCTCGTTTACTCGGAGCTAAGAATGTTGATGATTTCCTTAAGAAAGCACCTACAAGTAGGGTAGCAAGTCAAGAGGAGATAGATAAGAAAGTACAACAAGGTAATGCAGTACCAATATCGGAGTTAGAAAATGTTATATGATAGTGATGAGATATTAAAGGGTCTTTCCTCTGCCGACTTGAAGTTGTTCAAAGAGGGAGATGAGTGGAAGGCTATTACATCTATTTTGGAGGAGAGGGTTGAATTATTTAGAGATCAGCTTGAGCAAGGATATGCTACTATAGTGGGGGATAATAAGGAGTCTGTAATAGCACCTTTCAAGTTTGAAGATTATAAAACAAGGGTTGGAGGATTGAAACAACTTAGATATGTTCTATCACTCCTTGATGGTTTGATAGAGGACAAAGAACAACAAGAAAGTAAAGGGGAGTAGGTCATGTATAATTTGAAGAACTATTTATTTTATAAAGCTGCTGATGAATCTGAAACAGCTGCTGATGAGACAGAGGAAGTTGTTGAGGAAACTGAAGAGGTTGTAGAGGAAGTGGAAGAGGAGAAAGACCCTGCACAGGTTAAGCAGGAAGCAGAGGATAAGTTACAGGATGATCAGGATGTAAAGAATAAAGATGATATAGCTGAGATTCTTGATATATCTCCTGAAGAGTTAGAGAAGCATAAGGATGATAAGAAGGAAGATGAGAAGGAAGAAACTGCTGAGGAAATAGCAGCTAAATTAGAAGGTGAAGATAAGGAAGAGAAGGAAGAAAAGGTTGAAGAGGTTGATCCACTGTTAATAGAGTTAGTTAAGATGTCTGAGACTATATCTAACTTTGAGAAAGGTATACAGGTAGAACCTCCTAAGAAGGATGAGAAGGAAGAAGGTAAGGTAGAGAAAGCTCCTGCTGAGGAAAAAGAACTCGTTGATCTTATAAAAACACCTGTTAATACAGAAGATATAGTTTATCTAAAGCCAGAGGATTTTAAAGAAAGCCTTAATGCAGAAGAAGTAACTATACTAAACACAACAGTTAATAAAGCAGTTGCAGAGGCGAGGGCTTCAGCAACACAGCAAGCTATACAAAGTGCTATGAAGATATTCCCTGCTATGATAGATTATAAGATACAGGGTTTTATGGCAGCAACTGAATTTATGAATATTAATCCTGATATTAAGAAAATGGCTGATCAGGTACCACAGATAAAGAGTTTCATTCAGACAAAGGCTGCACAAATACAGAAAGCAAATCCAAATAAAACATTAGTTGAAGTATATAAACAAACAGAGAAAGAGGTGAGGCAGATAATAGGAGAAGAAAGATTAGCTAAATTTAAAACCGCTGCAGGGTCAGACCCTTCGAAGATTGGTGGAAAGCCAGCTCTTCCAAGGAAGCCAGGTGGAGGAAAGAAACCTGTTAAGAAGCAAACGAAGGAAACTCCTCAACAGGCTGCGTTTTCAGATTTAATAGATTTTCAAAGATAATAATATTAAATAAAAATTAAGGAGACATTATGTTAACACAGGAAAGAGCTAACATGTTGGCTGCTGTAGTTGCTCCGGATAGACGTTTGTTTATTACAAATGTTGCTAATGGAACTCATACACTGGAATGGTATCAGACCTCAGTATATATTACTAGTACGGCTTCGTTTACTGAAACTCTTACTCTTCCTCCCGTTGCTGAAGCTGCAGGGCTAACATATTATATTCGCACAGTTGTTACTGGAGGACATACTACTATCCAGGATCAAGATGATTCCCTTGAATGGAGTAATTTAACTACAGATGCAGATGGTGAGTATACTACACTTTATTGTGACGGGCGCACTTGGGTAGTCCTGATCACTGACATGTAAGGGGGATACTATGAGTAAAGAAGGTAACTTAATTCAAAATGGAATAATCCCTAATAGTGGTGATGTTAGGTTTACGGGTAATATACAGGCTAGGAATTTCCCTAGCACTAATGGAAATATATTCTATGTTGATGCCGCTAATGGAGCTGCTGCTAATGGGGGTAAATCTGCGAAGTCTGCAGTATTGACTCTTACTGCTGCTCTTGCTTTATGTACGTCAGATAATGGTGATATTATATATGTACTGAATAATGGAACTGCTGTTGCTGAGACTGCACAGGTACTATGGACGAAGAGTGGAATTACTGTTATAGGATTGAACGGAGTTAAGGGTGGAATTAATAAAGGTGTTGTAATTACTTTTACTGATAATACTGCTACTGGACAGACTATTATATCAGGAGATGATAATACGGTTATAGGTATTCAATTCAATCATACTCCTTCTAGTATTGCTGGGATTATTAATGTAGCTGTTACTGGTGATAATAATACTTTTATTGATTGTCAGTTCTTGAATACTAATACTACTGCTACTGCTGATGCTGCTGGTATGCTTGGAGTTAATCTGAATGGTTGTGCTAATCCTTCTTTCTATCGTTGCACTATAGGTGGAACAGAGGTAGAAAGGACTGATGGAGCTGCTGATCTTACTATTGGAGCTGGTACTATTACTGGATTGTATATGGAAGATTGTATTTTTATTGCTGATTTGGACGCTGCTGCTGATGGTGACCATGCTTTTATAGAACAGATTGCTGATGCTGATCTTGGAGATGTTGCATACTTAGTGAGACCTACTTTTATAAATGCAGGTGCTAATGCTGCAAATCCTGATGCTATGACTGTAGGAGCTGCAACTGCTGGCTTCTGGCTTATACGTAATCCTCTGTTAGTTTATATAACAGACATTGCGGATAACGAAGAGAAGGTATGGGTAGAGAATGATGGTAGAGATACTACACCTGGTAAATTTGTTGGTATATCTATTAATCCTGATACTGCTTAAAATAAATAAATAAAATAAAGGAAAATAATATGGCTGCTTTTTTAGGTATGCGTGGTACAGGGGATTGGGCTACTAATCAGGTTCCGGAGAATTGGGCTGAGTTTATTCTAAGAGAAACTCCTAATGGTTCTGCTCCCATGTTTGCTATGCAAAGTATGTTTCGTGAAGAAACTATAGATTCACACACACATCACTATTGGACTAAGACATTGCCTACGAGGGCATTGACTGTGACTGCTGGAGGTGCTGTGTATATAGATGCAGGTCTTGCAACTCCGTATGTATATGCTACTCATCAAGCTGTTCAAGGTACAGCAGGCGGTGTTGTGTATGTTAAGGTAAGTGAGGCTTATGCTAAGGAAGGTAAGATAGATCATGTTGTTCTTATGCGTGATGCTTCTGCTATGACTGTAGATGTTAGAGGTCGTATAGTTGATGTTGTTTATAATGGCTCTTCTTCTTATTTCGCTGTGAAGTTGACTGAAGATGATGATAACCATTCTGATTCTACTAACTTTAACCTTGTTACAGTTGATAGAATTATAATCATATCTGTTGCTGTTCCTGAAGGTTCTACTGCTCCGACAGCTGTTGGATATGATCCGGTAGAATATACCACTTACATCCAGGAATTCAGAGATACATTAGATCTGACTCATATTGCACTTGCTACTACACTACGTACTGGTAATGCATATACGGAAGCTAAGTTAGATACCTCTGAATTGCACTCTATTAATATTGAGCAATCTGGATTCTGGGGCCAGGCTTTCTCTGGTACTGGTAGTAATGGTAAGCCGTTAAAGATGACTATCGGTATGATACCTTTTACACTTGCCAATTCATCTAGTAACGTAGTTGATTACGCTACTGATGCTCTTGGTAGTGGTAAGAGTTGGTTAGAGGGAGGTAAGAAATTTGTTAATACTTACCTTGCTCAGCTGTTTAGATATGCACCAAATGAGGTTATTGCATTTGTAGGTGATGGTGCATTACTCGCGTTGAATGATCTTGCTGAAGCATATGGAGATATTACTCTTGTACCTAAGATTAAATCTTATGGTATTGAGGTGGTTGAATGGCGTACACCTTTCGGCACAGTTAACTTAAAGACACATCCACTGTTCTCTCATGAGACTACACAGACGAATATGATGGTTCTTTGCCATCCTAAGAATATTCGTTTTATGCCTCTTGTTGGCGGTGGGTATAACTTTAAGACTAAGTTCGAACAGGATATGCAGATACCAGGGCAGCACAGTAAAGTAGATGGTTACTATACTGTAGGTGCTTGGAAGTTTACCTTCCCGAATCAATTCATGATTATGTATAATCTTGGTACTGATAATAACTAAATAGTGGGGGAGTTAACGCTCCCCTATTATTCATTTTTTGAACAATTCCTGGGATAATGATTATGAACCTTTTACAATTAAGAACTAATTTTGTACAGAAGAGTGGTAGGTTTGATCTTGTAGTTGATACTACTTCGTATGCAGATAATGGAGCAAACTTCTTTATCCAGATGGGACAGAGGATATTAGAAGCTATGTTCCCTTCTCGTCATAGTGCTAGTAGGTATATTAAAGACCTCAACGCTGGACAGTCTTCTCTCTTTGTTAAGAATATCAGGGCGATTGATTCTGTTTATCTTAAGAATAGTAGTATTGGTAGGAAGCCACTTACTCGGAAAGGGTATAGTTGGTTGATAGAGGAGTATGGAGATGACTTTGGGGAATATGCACAGGGTACTCTTACACTTACAGCAGCTGCTACATCTGGTATTGTTACTATAGATTCTGAAACATATACCTTTGGAACTGTTGATGCTATTGTTGCTGCTATTAATGCAGGTTCTTCTATTGCCTCTGCTCAGAAATTGACTGCAACTACTATACTTATTACATACTACCTTGTGGGGACTGCAGGTAATTCTATAGTATTTACTACTACTTATGATACTGGTACAGTTGATGGTGGTGGAGTGTTAGGTGGGACTATTGCAGGTAGGACTAATGGTATCTCTACAGGTACACCTCTCTACTACGCTCCTGTTATACACACACCTAATCCTGCTATGACGGTGAGTAGTATGGGTTCGTTGGATACTTATGATATTCTTTTTGGAGTTGATAAGCATAGTAAGGATGGTATTCTATTCATGCCTCCTGCTGATGTAGTATATACAATGACAGTTAACGCTCATTTCTTTGCGAAGCTAACAAGTGATCTTGATACATCTTATTATTCTGAGAGATACCCTGAGATGTCTTTAATAGCTGCTAATCTTGCATTGGAAGCTTTTTATAGAAACTCTCAAGGTCTCAATGATTGGTTGAATATGCTTAAGATAGAGATGACTGGAATTGATCACGACCTTGTACATGAAGAAATGGCACTATCAGGTAATATAATAAGAGGATAATGATATGAAAAGAGATGTTGAGAATTTCAAACCTGGGAGCGGATATAGATTCCCTCCTTTATCAGCATATAAAGATGGAAAGGTAAGAGATGACAAAAGTATTAAAAGTATACCAAGTGCAGGAGCAAGCGAAAAAAATGTTCGGTCAGAAAGTAAAGGACCTAGCAAAGGAATTAAAAGAGTTAAGAAGTGAAGTTGCTAAGTTGAAGAAGAAGTCAGTAGTTGTAACTGAAGTTAAATCATCCGCCGTTGGAGGCAATGTATTATAATGAAAGAGTTTTCTGATAAGCTACAACAGACATTTTCTAAAGGGTTGAGGCCCTATCATAAGAGTAGGAGAGGGACATATCAATTCTTTGATCTGTATAATTTCAAGCCTACAAAGTTTGGAGTTGTACCTTATGAATATATAGAGATGATTCTTCCTGAAGCTGTTAGAGAGATATTCACAGATGAGTCTTTTCCATTCCCTCAACTCTTCATAGGTAAGAAGTTTAACCTCATAGCTGCTTCTACTAAGGTATATATGGTTGATAAGGAAGATTGGTCTATTATATATGAACTGGATACTTATGATCCTATCGCCCCTGCTAATACAAAGGTTATAACAGTAGGGAATGCTTGGGAGTTTGCAGACTTCTGGGATAGTTGGTTCCTTACTAATGGTGCTTGTACAGTGTTCTCTCCTGGTCAGGATGAGATGGTTGGGGATGCTAAGAAGGTATATGTCAGTGATACTCTTACGATAAACACTGCTATTGATCATAAGGGGAGAGTAGTATTCGGAGGGTTTAATCCTAAGAACTTCTGGGGTGATACTTGGAATACCTTTTGGAATACATGGTATGCTTCTCAGTTGGATACAGGTATCTCTCATAGTAAAGTAGAGTATGATGAAAGTATACAGATGCCTATAGGGGATCAGTGGATATGGTGGAGTTCAGTTGGTGGTGGAGATGCTTTGCAATTCTTCTTCCCTTCTCTCTATACTACCACTGGACCTGTACCAGGAACTGTTGGCGATCCTACTACATATGGAGCAAGTAAACCTTTTATCTTAGACTTCCTTAAGAAGAATGAACAAGGGTTTGCTCCTATGCCTGTGCAGGGATTGGTGATAGCTATGAGGGCGTTGGGAGATTTTATTATAGTATATTCTACAGAGGGAGTTACTGCTATACGTCCTATCTCCTCACCCACACCTTCTTACTCTATCCGCAATCTACAGCTTGGAGGAATAGCGAGTAGAAATGCAGTAGCTGGAGATGATAGCAGACATGTTTATTTAGATAGGTCAGGTATATTAGTTGAGATAAATGCTACTCTTAATATAAAACCCCTTGGCTATAGAGAATACTTCTTCCCTCTGTTAGGCACTGATATTAGTATCTCACACTCTGCTAACCTTCTCAACCTGGATGATTATGGAGAATACTTTATATCTACTATTGATAAGCATTTCTATTTGAATGAAGAAGGGTTGTGTGAACATGGACAGCAGGTAACATCTGCGTTCTATTATAATGGAGTTACACAGGGTATGGGTTATGTCCTTGAGGATACTGCTGATGTAATAGGTAGGATAGGAGTAGATACTTTTGACTTTGGTATGTCAGGGATTAAGACAATAGAGTGGGTAAGGTTGGTAGGTACTGAAACATTGTGGGCACCTGATAGTGATTCTATACAACTACAGGTTGCTTTAGATTATAGGTATAAGATGGGTAATGATAAGACCTGGACAACTACAGCTTATAAAGGAGTGAATGATGAGGGGTTAGTTTACTTCCCTGTTGCTTCACTTGAGTTCAGGTTGAGAATAAAAATAACTGATTACGAAAAATTGGATTTAGATTATGCTACCTTTGGAGTTAAGCAAGGAGATAAAAGATACGAACGAAGCATCCCAATTAATAAAGCTGTCTCCTGAAGAAATTAGTGAACAGTGGGATACACTTTCTGAGGCTATAGATGCTGCCCTTCCTCCTATAACTGGGAAAGAAGAGAAGGATAGATTGCCGAATATACAGAAGGCTCTTTTATCAGGAGCTCTTGAATGTTGGATACTTTATAAAGATAATGGAGATGCTTGGGTAATGGGAACCTTTGGGCTTAATGTAGACGTTTTCTCGGGGTATAAAAGTTTACTTATTTATACTCTATATGCTTATGATAAGATGGAGCTTCCTGTATGGGGATACTTATTGAATGAGTTAAGGAAGAGAGCTAAGGAGTTAGGTTGCTTGAAGGTAATAGCTTATACAAGAGTTGAACAAGTGGAAAATATTATTGTTGGTTTAGGTGGTAAGGTTGAATATACTTTTCTTTCATTGGAGGTATAATGAAGATATATAATAAAGTTGTAATGGATATAGATGGATGTGTTATTGAGGAGGATTCCTTTGAGTATACTGGAGAGGTAGCACAGTGTGGAGGAGGTAGTGTATCTGGAACTATTGATTATCCTTCCTATTTAAAAAACGTACATAATAATTGGTTAAGTGGTGATCCTATTGCTGACTCTGATGGGACTGAGATAGTTGCTGATATTACTACATTTATGAATACTGCTATTGGAGGTTTTGGGAATCCATATGATAGTGAAGTTGCATATGATCCTAATGCTGCTGTTACTCTTGTGGCTGATAGCCCACTGGATAATATAGAAACAGAGTTTGCTATTGCTAAAGGTCTTGTGGCTGGATTAGATGCTGCTGTAGATTGGAAAGCATATGTAACGGCTGCTGCTACGAAGTTTACTTCCTTTGATAGTATTGATTTCCTTTCCTCTTTAACAGCTGCTATTGCAGGGATGCTTTCTGCTGTTGAATCAGCTATGTCGTCTACTAGTATTACTGCTATGGTTACTGCTTTTGAGAATAATAAGAAGGTGCGTTTCCTTAGGCAGGAGGGAATATTTGCAGCTGGTATGGCAGACCTTAACGCTGTTCATACATCTTCCTTTATAATAGCAAAGGCATTGAATCAAATAGAGTTTGATAATAGTGTTGATTCCTTTGAGAGAGAGTTAAAGATTGGATTGTATAATACTATAGTAGGTGCAGGTATACAAGGTCATATCAAAGCAGAGGTTTTGCAGAGTAGTGCTAAAGATTCTATACTCATGCAGGGAGCTACTACTATGCAAAGGATTGATGAAATAAAAACTCAGTTAACTAATCAACTTAGTGGAATGAAAGCTGAGATAGAGAAGCTTACTATTATTGCCCTTAAGGAACAAACTGATAGGGATCTTTCTATTGATATAGAAGATGCTTCTTGGGATATGTCAGTGTTTGAATATGGTACTAATGTTCTATCTGGTATAGCAGGGACGAGCACAGTGGGTAGACCGAAGCAAACTTCTACTGCTCAAAGTGTATTGGGTGGAGCTGCTGCTGGAGCTGCTATAGGTGCAGCTATTCCGGTACCAGGAGCTATGGCTATAGGTGCAGGGGCTGGAGCTATCCTCGGTTGGGCTTTAAATTAAATATAAAGGTAGGAGATAAAGATGGCTGATGAGATAAGAATAAATGCAGGCATAAATTATAAAAATCTTGCTGTAAAAGCAGCTAAAATTTTTACTGCAACTTTAGATATAACTGGCGAATCCTATATAATGGGTACTCAACAGATAGGAACTAGTGAAGAGGTAATACTTCAAGGTGGTGATTTAGGTACTCCTGGATATATTATTATAAGGAATGTTGATCTTACAAACTATGTAGAGTTAGGAATAACTACAGGTGTCTATTCAATTAAATTAAAGGCTGAAGAAGTAGCCCTTTTTAGAGTTAACGGAGCTACATTATATGCTAATGCTGATACTGCTGCATGTTTTGTAGAGTACTTTTGGTTAGAAGATTAGGAGAAAATAATGGCTAGTGAATTTGAACGAATCAATAAACTTTTAAATCCCTTTGGTGCTACCTTTGGAGGGTTGGACTTTACTGATATAGAAGTTCCTAATGTACAGGGTAGACAGTCTGTACCCGACAAGGTAGGTGGTGGAGAAACAAGTGTATTCCCTCAAGAGACTACTGTTGCCCCTACAGCTCCTAGAGATATAGAAGTAGCTCCTGGTATTACTGCACTCGCTGGTACACCTGTACCTGTGGATGAGAATGTAACTGCTAGTAATCAACAGAGAGCTTTGCTTAGTGAGATTAGTAATCCTGCATCTCCTATTACTGAGGTTAACTTACCTGATGGTACAAGGGTGAAGGGTGTTGATTCAGTTACTCCTGTTGCACCTGTTTCTCCTACTACTACCCCTTCTTCTGGAGTTGATACTGCTCCTCAAGACCCAGGGTTCCTTACTCAGTTAGGTGAGTTCGCAGATAGTCCTGCCTTTGCATCTATCTTTGGTCAGATAGCACAAGCTATTGTACCTGATAAAGAACATGGTGTTAATATAGCTGGACAGATAGGACAAGGGTTAGGGACTAGTCAAGCGTTTGATCAATACAAGGAAGATATAGCAGCAGGTGTGGAACCTGATAGATTTGCTTCTTCCGTCCTATCTCCTGAGATGAAGAGTCAGGCGTTGAAGGATGTACTTACTGAGAGGAGATCTGGAGTTACTGAGGACTTGTTGAAGGCACAGACTGAAGGAACGAAAGCAGGTACTGCAGGTACTCTTACAGTTGAGGAGAAGCAACAGGAGAAAGAGTTAGATAGGAACCTTAGATTAGAAGTAGCTGAAACAAGTAACAATAGAATATTCACAGGATTGGGGCAAGGT
>SDBT01013946.1_pt1 | contig 12850 bp, 11 predicted proteins | sample 2277101 | NCBI WGS metagenome assembly SDBT01 (sample SAMN10404973, study PRJNA504765) | marine sediment metagenome | isolation source: marine sediment core GS10_PC15, 103 cmbsf | place: Arctic Ocean: Southern Knipovich Ridge | collected 2010 | reverse complement strand
CTCTATGTTGTCCTCTCCGCCTGGACGCCCCGGAGCGGGAGGCCGAGGCGGATTATCTCATGGAAATGGCGGGCGACCAAGAAAACTGAGCTTTTCGCGAAACTCGATTGGACCAATACTTGGTTATTGCAGGATCGGTTCCTATGATAGACTCGCTGGGAACTACAGGGAAAACCCACGGGACGGTCGCGGCGCACCGCGTCCGTTAATCGAAAACAGGGTCGATGCGCGGCCCGCTATCGCAAGGGAGAAAGCCATGTCAGTCGCAAAAGTCACCGAGATCAGCGCTTCGTCCCCGACCAGCTTCGAGGATGCCATCCAGAAGGGAATCCAGCGCGCCGACAAGACCCTGGACAAGGTTCAGGGCGCGTGGATCAATGAGATGAAGGTCGATGTCGAAAATGGAGAGGTGACGGCATTCCGTGTCAACATGAAGGTCACGTTCATCCTCAAGGATTAACCCGCACTTCTCACCAGGTCGCGTCGCGAGGTCCGCGAGATCGATGGTGCTCATCTTTTCGATCTTGAGCTTCTATGTTCCATGGGAACCCTGAGTGTAGAGGCTGCCGCGGACTGGTTAGCTCACCCTAGCCCGCACTTCTCGCCGGGTGTCTACTGCGGACGGCGAATCGCGGCGTCCCGCCGTGCTTGTCGCAAATCGTGCTCCTTGACGTAGCGCAACTACGACTGCGTCGCCCGATCCGCGACAATCCCAACGGATACTTGCGCTTCGCCGCCCTCGCTACGAAACCCGGTGAGAAGTGCGGGTTAGTTTCGATCGTGGCGGGTTACACTAGAATGTGCGGCGATAGATTTTCTCAAGGGGGAGCTCATGGGTGCGAAGTTCGAGGTGTTCAAGGGCAAGGGTGGAGATTACCGGTTCCATCTCAAGGCTGCGAACGGCAAGGTGATCTGCAATGGCCGGGGCTACAAGTCCAAGGATGCCTGCATGAAGGGCATCGATTCGATCAAGAAGAACGCCAAGAGTGCGTCGGTCGTCCAAACCGAAGCCTGAGGTACCGTTCACAACCATGTTGTGGGGGCGGTAAACATGCCGCCCACCCCTCTGGGCACGGGGATCACGGCCCAGGGTTCACCGATCCGTCCCGCCCCCTTCCGTCACCAGAGGGTGAATTCTCAGTTCTCAATTCTCAATTCTCAATTTCCGACAACCCTCCCGGAGAACCGGGGCGGGTGGAGGGGCATTGAGCATTGAGAACTAGAAATTGAGAATTCCCACCCTGGGGTGGGTGACATTCCGAATTCCGAATTCGGGCCGGTCCTCCGGCCCACCGTTATGCTACCGTTGCAGCGCTCCAAATGTAGGTGGAATCTTGTACGCGGTTCTACCGTTGACTGATCCGAACGGGGTAGCGTTATGTCGATGCAGATGATGAGACTGAGACGAGTTCACGCCATCGGCGCGATGGTCATGGTGTGCCTGTGGACGGGTTCGGGCGTCGCCCGCGCCCAGCTCGCCGAGCAGATTCCGGAAGCGCTCGAGGAGGTCGGCATCACCGAGCACCTCGACGCCAAGCTGCCGATGGATCTCGAGTTTCGCGACGAAGACGGCATTTCGGTCACGCTCGGTAGCTTCTTCGACGGTGAGCGTCCGGTTATCCTGACCCTCAATTACTACCGTTGTCCAATGCTCTGCGGGCTGATGCTCAACGGCCTGGTTGACGGGCTCGAGCAGTTGGAGTGGACCCCGGGCCAGGAGTTCGAGATCGTGACGGTGAGCATCAACCCGCTGGAGACTCCTGCGCTGGCCAAGGAGAAAAAGCAGAACTACATCAAGCGCTACGGCCGGCCTTCAGCGATGGCGGGATGGCATTTCCTGACCGGACGCGAGCCGGAGATCGATCGGCTCGCCGAGACGGTCGGATTCCGTTTCGTGTACGACCCGGTGGAGAAGCAGTATGCGCACGCTGCGGCGATCTTCGTCTGCACCCCGGACGGACGAGTCGCCCGGTACCTGTACGGTATCGAGTACCCGTCCAAGCGTCTCAAGCTCGGTTTGCTCGAGGCGTCGGAGGGCAAGATCGGCAGCACCCTTGACCAGCTCATCCTGTATTGCTATCACTACGACCCATCGAACCGCCGCTACTCACCGGTTGCGATGAACATCATGCGGGTTGGCGGCGGGGCCACCGCTTCGATTCTCGCGATCGCTCTGGGGTTGTTCTGGTTCCGTGAGTGGCGGCAGAGAAAATCGTCTGCGAAGAGGGACTCGACTCGATGACAGCTACGAATCTTGCCGGATGGCTCCTGGGGATGTTCCCCGACCCCGACGACGGATCCTTCTGGATGCCGCCGCAGGTTTCGACCGTCGCCCGGAGCGTTGATTGGCTTTTCAACTTCATTCTCGCGATATCGGTCTTCTTCTTCATTCTCATCGTGGTCGTGATGGTGGTCTTTGTGCTCAAGTATCGTCGGCGCGAAGGTCAGCAGGCCGAGAGCTCTCCGAGTCACAACACCGCCCTCGAGATTACCTGGACGGTGATCCCAATCATCATCGTGATCGTGATCTTCTTCTTCGGCTTCAAGGGGTACCTCGACATGGCCACACCGCCGGCCAACGCCTACGAGATCCTGGTCGAGGGGCAGAAGTGGAAGTGGAGCTTCACCTATCCAAACGGCTATGTCGACGAGAACCTGCATGTCCCCGTCCACCGACCGGTGCGGCTCGTCATGTCGTCCGCCGACGTCATCCACAGCCTTTACGTGCCGGCCTTCCGAATCAAGATGGATGTCGTTCCGGGGCGCTACACGAAGGTCTGGTTCGAGGCCACCGAGCCCGGCGAGTACGATCTTTTCTGTGCCGAGTACTGCGGCACCAGCCACTCGGACATGCTGGCCCACGTCGTCGTGCACCCACCGGGGGAGTTCGAGATCTGGCTCGAAGAGGCGTCGAACTTCCTCGAGACCATGACCCCGGTGGATGCCGGGCGCAAGCTCTTCCAGGTGCGCGGCTGCCGGCAGTGCCACAGCATGGACGGCTCGGCCAAGACCGGACCGACCTTATATGGAGTCTTTGGGCGCACCGAGAACATGGCGGACGGCGGCACGGTGACGGTTGACGAGAACTACATCCGAGAGTCGATCCTCGAGCCCAACGCCCGGGTGGTGGCAGGTTTCGAGCCGGTCATGCCGACCTATCAGGGGCGGCTCAAGGATGCCGAGATCATGGCAATCATCGAGTATCTCAAGGCCCCGGAAGGGGCTTCTGAGGAGGAGTAGGAGCCGATGGCAGACGCGACCACAGTCCTCACCGGAGACGGCCAACCCGCTGGTCCCGGTTCACGCGACAGCTACCTGAACCACGGCAAAGGGGTTCTCTCGTGGCTGTTCACCCTCGACCACAAACGCATCGGCATCATGTACATGGTGGTGATTTTTTCGTCGTTCTTCCTCGGCGGGGTCTTTGCGATGTTCCTGCGCACCGAGCTGTTGACTCCCGGACAGACGATCATGACCGCCGACACCTACAACAAGATGTTCACGCTCCACGGCGCGGTGATGATCTTTCTCTTCATCATCCCCGGGATCCCGGCAACTCTCGGCAACTTCGTCTTGCCGCTGATGCTCGGGGCCAAGGATGTGGCCCTGCCGCGTCTCAACCTCGCCGGTTTCTGGCTGTGGCTGATCGGTGCGACGGTTGCGGTGGCATCCATCATCATCGGCGCCGTCGACACCGGCTGGACCTTCTACACGCCCTACTCCACCTCCACCGGGACCGCGGTCGTCGCCATGACGCTCGGCGCCTTCATTCTCGGTTTTTCGTCGATCTTCACCGGGCTCAACTTCATCGTCACCATCCACAAGATGCGGCCCGAGGGGATGACCTGGTTCCGCATGCCGCTCTTTCTGTGGGGCATCTACTCGACCGCGATCATCCAGGTGCTGGCGACTCCGATCCTCGGCATCACTCTCCTGCTCTTGATAGCCGAGCGGACGTTGGGCGTGGGCATTTTCGACCCGGCGCTCGGCGGCGACCCGGTGCTGTACCAGCACTTCTTCTGGTTCTACTCGCACCCCGCGGTTTACATCATGATCCTGCCCGCGATGGCGATCATGAGCGAGGTGATCTCGGTCTTCTCCGGCAAGCACATCTTCGGCTACAAGTTCATCGCCTGGTCGTCGATCGCGATTGCGCTCCTCAGCTTTCTCGTATGGGGCCATCACATGTTCGTTAGTGGCCAGTCGAGTCTGACCAATATGATTTTCTCGGCCCTGACCTTTTCGGTCGCGATCCCATCCGCGGTCAAGGTCTTCAACTGGCTGGCGACGATGTATAAGGGCTCGATCCGGCTCGCCGCGCCGATGCTCTACGCGCTGTCGTTCCTCTTCCTGTTCGCTATCGGCGGCCTCACGGGTCTGTTCCTCGGATCGTTGTCGACCGACATCCACCTCCACGACACCTACTTCGTGGTCGCCCACTTCCACTACGTCATGTTTGGCGGCACGGTGATCGCCTTCCTCGCCGGCATCCACTACTGGTGGCCGAAGATCTTCGGGCGGATGTACTCGGAGCGCTGGGCGCAGGTCTCGGCGCTGTTGATCTTCGTCGGCTTCAACCTCACCTTCTTCACCCAGTTCGTGATGGGCAGCCACGGCATGCCGCGGCGCTACTACAACTACCTTCCGGAGTTCACCATCTACCACCAGGCATCGACGGTCGGTTCGTTCATCCTCATGGCCGGATTCTTGATTATGTTGGGCTATCTCCTCCATTCCCTGGTGGCGGGTGAACGAGCGCCGGCCAATCCCTGGGGCGGGGCGACTCTCGAGTGGGAGACCGCTTCTCCACCGCCGTACTACAACTTCCGGCACGAAATGCGGGCGGGCGATCCCTACGACCTCGCAGCGCTGCGCTGGGACCCGTCGATCAAGGGTTATGTGCGCCGCGATCCGAGCTCGGTCATTGCCGACCCGGGTGAGACGGACTGATGGCGGAGAACGCCTCTCTCGAAACAGACGGTCTGGCGGTCGACCACCACTTCGAGAACGCCGACCAGCAGTACCAGTCGGCCAAGCTCGGGATGTGGCTCTTCCTCGCCACCGAGATTCTGTTCTTCGGCGGCCTTTTCTGCGCCTATTCGGTGTATCGCTTCAATCATCCCGAGGTCTTCATCTTCGGCCACCACTTTCTCGACAAGAGCCTGGGCGCCCTCAACACGGTGATCCTGATTTGCAGCTCGCTGACCGCGGCGTGGGCGGTGCGGGCCGCGCAGCTCAAGCAGATTCGCGTGCTCAAGCTGATGCTCGTGCTGACGATTCTCTTTGCATTCGGCTTTCTCGGCGTCAAGGCGGTCGAGTACAACAGCAAGTGGAAGCACGGTCTGCTGTGGGCGCGGGAGTACCACCCCCACATCGATCACGAGGAAGCGGCCGAGGTTCTGATCAGCGAGGAAGGCTTCGAAACGGGTGCTGTCGAAGGGGTGTTCGAGGAGGTGACGGTCCTCCAGGAGGTGGGCGATGCCGTGCTCGCCGAGACCGAGACGACTGTCGTCGAGGAGGCGCCGGTCGCCGCACCCGCCGGCGACGCGGACCGCTCGAAGATCGCCCCGGCCGCCGAGGGCCCTGCGGGTCTGGCGGTGGCCGCCGAGGAGTTGAACAAAGAGACGATAGAGGTCGAGCCCGCCAACGCCCAGACCTTCTTCTCGATCTACTTTCTAATGACCGGTTTGCACGGGATCCACGTACTGGGGGGGATCGGGGCGTTTATCTGGCTGTACTTTGGCGCCCGCCGCGGCGATTTCTCGACCGGCCACTTCACCCGCGTGGACATGGTGGCACTCTACTGGCATGTTGTGGATCTGATCTGGATCTACCTCTTCCTGCTCCTGTACCTCATCGAATAGGGGAGGATCCGTGAGCGAAACCGAACAATCCTTTGTCCACATCGCGTCCGTCCGGTTGTTGCTGATCGTCTGGGTCGCTCTGATCTTCGGTACCTGGCTGACGGTTTCGGCCTCGAACGTCGATCTCGGGCCCCTCAACATCTGGATCGGGCTCGCGATTGCCACCGCCAAGGGCGTGCTGGTGGGCCTTTATTACATGCACCTGCGTTGGGACAAGCCGTTCAACGCCTTTGTCTTCCTCAGCGCCTTCTTCGTACTCTTCCTGTTCATCGGATTCGCCATGATGGACACCGCCGCCTATAAGGTGGATCTCATCCCGGGCTACTCGCCGGGCATGGGGGGCTGATCGGCACTCATCGCAATTCTCAATTCTCAATTCTCAATTTTGAATTACGACCCGGCTTCCCGGAAGACCCCGTGGGCGATGTGGAATTGAGAATTAAGAATTAAGAATTGAGAACTTGCGATGTATTGCTTGATCGCCGCCCGCAGCAGGAAGCTGGTGAGATATGCAGGCTAGGGTCCGCACGATGGGGATGTGGCTCTTCATCGCCTCGCTGGCCATGCTCTTCGGGGCGAGCTTCGTCGGATACCTCGTGATCCGGATGCGGGCGCCCGAGTGGCCGCCACCGGGTTCGCCGGCGCTGCCCGCGGGCCTCTGGACCAGCACCGCCCTGTTGGTGGTGCTCAGCCTCGTGTTGGCGCTGGCCCAACGCGCCGCCCGCGCCGGACGTCGGGAGAGGTTAACGAGAATGCTGACCGTGGCGCTGCTCTTCGCGATCGCTTTCCTCGCCTCTCAGGTCGGCAACTGGATGCGGATGGCATCGGCCGACGCTCTCCCGCAACAGAACCTCTATCTCTGGGGGTTCTACACCCTGACCTTTCTCCATGCCCTGCATGTGCTGGCCGGATTGGTGCCCCTGATCCTGGTGACTCTCCGCGCCCGCCGCGGCCGCTACACCGTCGCCGATCACGAGGGCGTCGATCTAGTGGCGATGTACTGGCACTTCCTCGCGGTCACATGGCTCGCCATACTCGCAGTTTTGAGTTTTTAGTTTTGAGTTTTTAGTTACCGGCCATCCCACCTCGTGCCTCCCTGGGGCGGCGGCGGATAACTCAAAACTCAAAACTAAAAACTAAGAACTCGCGATGTAACGCTTGATCGCCTGGTACTGATTCCTGCCGTCGAGGCCCGCTTCCTCGAGCACCCGGTCGCCGGTGCCACTGCCGAGGAAACGGTTCTTCATGAAGGGGTGGAGGGTGGCCGCGCGGCCTCGCTCGGAGGTGATCCAGCGGTACATGGTTGGCAGGGTGAAGCCGGTGATTCCCATCGCTGAGCGGGCGCGCTCCTCGGGGAAGATGGCTTTCTGCTCGTCGGTCGGCAGGAGGTCGAAGAGCTCGCTGGAGGCGATGTAGAAGACGTCGAGGTCGATACCGTCGCCGGCGAGCAGCGGCAGTGCGTCCTGGACGAAGGCGTAGGCGACCTCGGAGCCCTGGAGAACGACGGTAACGTCCGGGGCACCGTCGGCTTCCCGGAGGAGATAGACGCCCCGGCGGGCAGACTCTGCCGGCGCGAGGCCACGGGCGGGGCGGTCGATCACCACCTCCGACGGCCGGGTGACGACGGGCGCGATCACCGCAGGCCGCTTGCCGAGGGCCTCGCACACCAGATGCCACACCTCCTGTGGGTCCCACGGGGTGAGGGTGATCATGGTGCCGCGGGGGAAGTTCTCCTGCACCAGCTGCAGGGCCTGCGGGTCGGCGTGGGTCGGGCCGTCCTCGCCGGTCTTCAACCCCGCGTGGGCGAGGACGAGAAAGAACGGGCGATAGGGTCCGGGGGCGACGGCCTGTCGTGCCTGGTTGCCGATGGCGTGCAGCCGCGAGGCGATGTGGCCGAGCGGGGCGATAAAGGCGCCGTAGGATGCGCCGACGCCGATGTGGCGCCCGTAGCTGGAAAGACCCGACATGACACCGCAGATGGCGTCCTCACATATGCCGCCGATCGTTATCAGCCGCGCGTCGGGGTTGGTGACAGCGTTCCAATAGCCGTCCGCGAAGGCCTTGCCGCCGGTGGCTACGCTGGTCGAGCCGAGCAGATCTGCGGCCGCGATCATCAGGGCGCCGTCGCTGATCCGGTTGCAGTGATCCAACACCCGGCCGAGCTCGCCGCGCAGCGTGGTCTTGGCGCCGGGTTCGAGGCCGAGGTGGTCCGGCGTTCCCACAACCGCAGCGGCGTTCTCGAAGACGGCTTCGACCCGCGGCGCGTCGGCCCGCGGCGCCCTCCTTCTGGCCACCAGCCGCTCGCGCGCTTTCCGCAGCTTCTCGGCGAGGACGGAAACCATGTCGATTCGGGCCTCGATTGCCTGGCGAACCGTGACCAGCGCTTCCCAGTAGCATTTCTCCACCGCCGCGGGGTCGCCGCCGTGTTGGCATGGTGGGTCGTCGGCGTCGCAGCGCGGGATCTCGAGATGGAACATGTCCTCGAAATCTTTGATCGCCTCATAGAAACCAGCCGAACAGAGCGTGTGACCGGCGCCGTGAGAGGCACGCCCCTCGATGCCGTACCGCCAGCCCTTGGTGGTTCGGTAGACGATTGCGGTGGGCTGGCCATTGTCCATCACGAGGGCTCGGCGCTGGGCGGCCGCCACCTGCTGGAAATCGGTGCCGTCGTCGACCGAGATGACGTTCCAGTCGTTGAGGTATGCCAGCTCGGCCGGCGTCCACTGGACGTACTCTCCGGGGAGATCGCCGTCGCGACAGACGTGGTTGGAATCGATGGAGGCCTGGTTCCAGTCGACGTGCAGGACCGCGTTCGAGAGCGATGCGGTGCCGGCGGCGGCGAGCGCCTCGGCCGCCCGGCCCGGAGTCAGTCCGCCCTCGCCTTCGACGATGTGGACCCGCGGCGGATCGGCGCCGTAGTAATCGGCAGCGCCGAGGGCGAGGCCGAGCGATGACGGCATCCCGACCCCGGAAGCGCCCGTCGACAGACGGACGAAGGGCGTCGCCGGGGTCGGATGGCCGTCGAGCGGTTTGGCCTGGGTGGCCCGGAATAGCGGGGTGTCGGTGACCGGGTTACGGCGGAATCCGAGCAAATCCTCGAGGCGGAGCTGGAGCCGGGTCTCGGTCGGCAGAAGCTCGGGAGCCCCGATCCGCACGATCTCGTTGCGCAGCGCCCACATGGCATACAGGCCCATGGCCTTGTGGCCGGCGGCGTAGGAAACCATGTCGGCGTCCGGGCGCTCGGGATCGGAAAAATCGTAATCGAGGCTGTTGAAGATGATCAGGGCAACAAACCGGCCGGACGAGATGGAGCCGCCCGGGTGGCCGGACATGGGGACGTAGTTGTACATGAGGGCGCACAACGAGCGATATATCTGGTCGAATTCGGTGAACGCACTCAGCTCGTCGGGAGCAAGGGGCGGGGGCTGCTTCGGAGTCGTGCCGCTGATCTCGAGATCAATCGCGCGACGCTCACCCAGCTTGAACCCCATGCTTGAAGTCTATCAGCGCAGCTCGCGTCCGATCTGGAGGCACCCCCCTCCGTCTCCCCGCCCACCCGCCGACGTGTTGAACCACAGAGGCACAGAGGACACAGAGAGAAACACAGAGGACGTCGCAAACACGAAGGCACGAAGACACGAAGGCCGCGCACCATCGCAATTTGCCCGCAGATCACGCAGATAACGCAGATAACGCAAGGAAGATCCCACAGAAACGGTTAAGCGGTACCGGGGATTGACGGCGGAACAGTCGGCGATCTGACGATCACCGACCGCCGGAAGGAAGCCCGTCAGCTCCGAACGCGAGCGTTCGTCGCAGCCGACCTTCCCACCGGCCGACGCGCCGGGGGCGCGTCGGTTCCGCCTCGCATTTTCGGTGAGGGAAGGGTGTTCCCCCAACCATGATATGAAGGAGGAAAGGGGCCGCTGGGCCGTGACATCGCGCCGGACGCTTGCGTCCGAAGCGATTGTCCGGCCCAGTGGTTCCCGGCCGTCGTTCGGCGACGGCTGGGACCTCGCCATGTGCCTGGGTCTCGAGAACGGCCATCTGCGTTATCTGCGTGATCTGTGGGCTCTTTGCGATGGTAGCTTTGTGATGCCTTCGTGTCTTTGTGTCTTCGTGTTTGCGATGTGTGCGGCTCTGTGTCTTCTCTGTGCCTCTGTGTCTCTGTGGTTCAACCCGGGGGTGGATGGGTGGCAAATCCGAAATATCTATCGTTTCCGTAATGCCACGACGACCGCAGGGATTGCGGCGAGTTGGAGAACAGCGATGCCGGCGGCGGTCGCGGTCAGACCCGCCCAGGGGATGGCCAGGATGCCGACCAGCAGGGCTGCAACGGCCGCACCGGCCTCGTCTGCGGCAAAGGCAATCCCAGCTCCGCGACGGGGGCCGCGTCCCGCGAGCTCGGCCATGCCGGGGAAGGCAAGGCCGGTGAGGAGACCGCCGGCTATGAGCAGCGCGGGGATGGCAGCCAGCGGGACGACGATGGCGATCCCGGTGGCGACCAGCGCCGACATCAGGAATCCCGCCGCCAGGATCGTGGGCAGCTTTCGTGCCGGGTGGGGCCACCTGGAGGCGAGGGCGGCCCCTCCCGCCAGTCCGCCCATGAAGGTTGCGGTGAGAGCGCCGATCTCCGAGTAGACCGAACCGCGGGTCGCCTGCCACGAGGCGATCAGGAGCAGCCACCAACCCATCGAGCTGAAGCCGATGACCGCGGCGATCGAAGCGCCTGGCGGTTTCCTCGTGGCGGTCATGGCGAGCAGGGCCAACACACCTACGGCCAATGCTGCGGCGAGCGGCCAGGCGCCGGTGCGTTCGAGCGCGAGCACGAGGCGCAGCAGGGTGGGACGTGACCGTCCCTCGTGGAGGCCGCCGGCAAGCAGCACCGCGCGGGGGTGGCGGATGGTGTTTGCAGCCCCGCCACCGGTGAGCCGATCCTCGAGAGGACGGGCACGGGCTGGATCGAGGAGGAGGGGAATCATCTCGGGTATCAGCTCCGATCCATCGAGGCCGCGGGCAGCCAGCCGCTCGGCGAGGATCCCGGGATCAAGATCGAGATCGGCCTCCGGCCCTCCAGCGACGAGGAGGATCTCCTCGCCCGGGATCGCTGCCATGCGCGGGAAGACCTCGTTGACGGTCGCCGCGAGAACGGACGCCAGTTGCCCGCCGACGCCGCCGAGGTAGGTGTCGGGAACCCCCACACGGAGGACGAGGATCCCCGCGGGGTCCATGTGTGCGCGGCACCGGCGCAGGAACTCCAGGGTGCGGGTTCGGTTGCGGCGCAGGGTCGTCGGGTCGCCGTCGCGGAGGATGACGAGGTCCCATGCGGCGGACCGGAAGAGGGCGCGAAGCGGGTCCAAAGCCACGGCCTGCACCCGTGGTGTGGAGAGGGCCGCATTCATTCGCTCTCCGTACCATCCGGGAATCAGCCGCAGGAGCTCCGGGTCCTCCTCCACGACCATCAGCTCCTCGACCGGATGCCGGGCCATGGCCTCGACCGATCCGTCCGCCACACAGCCGACCGCGAAGACGCGCCGGGGTTCGGGGTGGAGGAGCATCAGCAGGTGGGCCATCGGCAGAACCGTGTACGGGTCCGGGTAGGAGGCCAGCAAACGGCCGTCGGCGTAGACCGCGGTCGGCTCTCCGACAGCCACCTCGAGATGCTGGAGGCGGGTCTCCCGCCAGGCGTGCAGGGCCCCGGGATTTCCCGACCACTCCCAGCCGGCACGGGCCAGCAGCTCCCCCGACGGGATGGCTACAGCTGCCCCCGCTGCCGCCACAAGGCAGGCGAACACAGGAGAGCGACGCCACAGGACGGCGGCGGCCACCACTCCCAGGCTCAGGCTGACCGCGGCGGCCGCGCCGAGTTGGACCAGGACCAGACTGAGGAGCACGCCACCGATGAGCGCCCCGCCCGCCTCCAACGCATAGGCCTTTCCCCCGCCCACCCCGCCGACCATGTGGGCAAGCACGGGGAATGCGAGACCGCCGGCGAAGGCTGCCGGGAGCACGGCCACAACCCACAACCAGAGGGCGCTGACAGTGGTGATCGCCTCTCCCGCGGACGCCCCAAGGAGAGCCGGTGCGGCGCGAAAGACGATCACACCGAGACCTGCGAGCGCGATCACGACCACCGGCAGCCGGCGCGCGAGCGCGGGCGATCCCCATCTGACCCCGACCCGCGCACCGACGCTCACGCCGGCCAGCCACAGCGCCATGACCGTGCCCCACGCCATCTCGGAGCCGCCCATCGCCGCCATCGCTTCGCGTAGGAGCAGAGCCTGGGCAATGACGGTCGCAAACCCGAGGAGAAAGACGGTTGCCCTCGGATCGGCTGTCCTTTGTGGTGAGCTCACGCCTCTATTATGGCGCAACGCAGTCGGAAAAAATTCGGAATTCGGAATTCGGAATGCCGCCCATCGCCCCGGGCTGAACCACAGAGACACAGAGGCACAGAGAAGACACAGAGAGGGCACAGGGTCATTCACATCGCAAACACGAAGACACAAAGACACGAAGCCATCGCAATGTGCCCGCAGATCACGCAGATCACGCAGATGGCCATTCTCGAGACTCAAGGCCGTGGCGAGGGCCCGGCCGTCGTCGAACGACGGCCAGGGACCGCTGAACCGGACCATCGCTCCGAACGCGAGCGTTCGTCACGATCGCCCGGTCCAACGGCCTGCGCTCGAAGCGCAGGCCTCGGCACTCCTCCCCTGTAGTCGCATAGATGATGCGATGGCGCCACCTCACATCATTGTGAGAGAAGGCAGGCGGAACCGACGCGCCCCGGGCGCGTCGGCCGGTGGGAAGCACGGCTGCGACGAACGCTTGCGTTCGGAGCAGCCGTGCTTCCCACCGGCAGGCGATCGTCAGATCGCCGACTGTTCCGCCGTCAATCCACGGCACTGCTGATCCAAAGAAACCATCTGCGTTATCTGCGTGATCTGCGGGTAACTGCGATGGGTGCGTGGCCTTCGTGTCTT
>SDBT01013945.1_pt1 | contig 12851 bp, 11 predicted proteins | sample 2277101 | NCBI WGS metagenome assembly SDBT01 (sample SAMN10404973, study PRJNA504765) | marine sediment metagenome | isolation source: marine sediment core GS10_PC15, 103 cmbsf | place: Arctic Ocean: Southern Knipovich Ridge | collected 2010 | reverse complement strand
AGGACCTCTACGCCCGGCGGTAGTGGAGAATGCAGAGCATTGAATTTTGCAGGGTCTTTAGCGATTATCAGATACTGATGCGGGTCAAGGGTGAACGGCGTTACCGAGGGGAAGGTAAAGTCGATGCCGTCGGTGAACTTCCAGGGTTCGCTTGTTGCAAAATCGTAGAATGTCAGGGGTGAGCCGGGGTATTGTTTGAATTGCCATTGTCCTGTCAGGTCTAAAGTTGCTTTGGGCATTTAGAGTTACTCCGGTCAGTTAGTGGTATATAGTCACCTGGATTTTACCAAGAAAAAGCAAACTTGTCTACATAGGCTGAGGCCTACTTCGCCAGAAGGTAGGCCGCGACAAATAGGTTCGACAAGCTCACTACAGATTGGCTTTGTTCCGGCTTCGCTAAAGCTACGCCGCGACAAATTGGGTTTGTTTTGGCTTTGTTTTTCTTCACAATCGCTACTTGCGTCCCAAAAAACGCATAAATTGGGTTTGTTTCGTACCCTTAAGGGTGATAAGTGTTCGCGAATAAAGCCGTAATTGGTCATTATTAAGTTACTTACCCGCGGATAAACGGGAAAATTCAATTGAGAACAGTATAATTGGTTCATTGGTCGTGGTTCGTGGCTCGTGACTCACTTCGGCCGTTCGACTATGCTCACGACAAGCTAAGCTCAGTATAAACTCCTGGCATATTTCTTATCTCGCAAAACAAGATTGTTCACTAACGATTAAATTTGATTAGGTCTGCTGACCTTGCGGCGGTGCCTTCTGGCGGTGCGTTCGCCTTCTGGCGAACAGGAAATATTATACCATATTTTTAAATAAAATCAAGGAAAAACTTAGGCGGATTTAAGTTAGTATTGCGTGATGCGTGAAGCGTATTGCGGAAAAAATAAAAGACAATTTGCCACAGAGGGCACAGAGGATACAGAGGAAAATTCAAAAAGAATTTGGTTGGAAATAAAAGCAGTTTTGCCAACTGAAAACAGACACCTTTAATTCTCCGTGATATTACTAATCTTATGGATTTACGGTTTTGTGATTTTACACACTATTAAACTTTTTGGTTGTAGTATAGTTGTACGGATTTTTTTCACTTTTTGCAGCCGCACGGTCATTAAAATTTTAGTGATTGCAGCTGAAGGAAGATTTTGATACTGTAGTATGATTGTTAGATAAAGAAAGGAATTGGGAGAGACTTATGCACAATAAAAATATAGTAACTGAGAATCGAAAAGCAGGTTTTTGGGTTCGTTTTGCTGCGATTTGGATTGATTTGTTTGTCGTTTTGGTCGTCGTCAGAATTGCTATTTCACTATTTAACTACTTCGACGTCTATGTTCCATTAGAAATCACTGTAGTTTTGTTTTTCCTGGTTTACTCTGTCATACTTATCGGATGGAGAGGTAGTACGGTTGGTAAGTGGTTGTGTGGCCTTACTGTTCAATCCTCAAAAGGCAAGCCCATAGGATACGTTAGAGCATTCTTGCGCGAGACGATTGGTAAATTTCTTTCGGCAGTTTTTTTATTTTTGGGGTTCGCTTGGGTGGCATTTTCGCGAAAGAAACGTGGGTGGCATGACTATGTTGTTCGTACGATTGTGAAGCAAGATATCGCCACCATTAAACGTGCCCGATGGCTTTTGGTGGCTGTGCTTGTCGCAAATACCATATTTTTTGGCACAAAGGTCTCTGTGACCATCTGGCGTTACAATGATGCGATGAAAATGGCTGTTGGACCAAATGTCGTTACTACCTATTCGCAGAGGGACTCTTCGTCTCTGGTAGAAGTAAGTTCTCTTGAACAGTCTGACCATGACACTTTTGTTAAATGGCTGAATGAAAATGGTAAGGATCCGGTTGACTATGTGGTGGAAGTTGCGAAGAAACATCAGATAACGATTTTCGGTGAAATGCACTGGGTACAAGACAACATGCGGTTTTTGAACAAAATTATTCCGGAACTTTATCACAGAGCTGGTGTGACATGCATTGCAATGGAAGCTTGTGCTGTCGAAAACAATGCCAAATTAGCTAAGCTTGTAACATCCGAGAAATTTGATTCTGAATTGGCGTTAGAAATTGCAAGGGACCATGGATGGAAGGACTGGGGTAGTAAGGGATACTGGGATGTATTTGAAACGGTATGGCGTTTAAACAAAAGTCTGCCAGAAGGCCAGAAAAAGATGAGGGTGGTTGGTATTGACTTTAAATGGGATGGGCCTTCTTTTGCTCTTATGGGTTTGGGTGATGATGGCATCGATGGCCCACCGCAGGAAAAACTAAGATTCCTTAGGTGGTTAGATGACTTTCCACTACTTATCAAGCGAGATGAAGTAATGGCCAGGAACGTGGAAAAAGAAATCATAGAAAAGGGGGAGAAGGGGATAGTGTGGATAGGAGCTGCTCATTCGTATCTCAATTTTCGGCAGGCACGTGTGATTAATGGTAAGGTCATAAGTGAGTGGAGCCGAATGGGATTTATGCTTCATCAAAAATATGGTAATAGTGTATTTCAAGTACTCCTACATGATTCTTTTGCCGTTTGTCCTGCAATCAGAAAGGTTATAGAACAGATAGTAGTACAGCGACAAATTGGGCCTGTCGGATTTAATATAGTTGACTCTCCCTTTGCACTTTTACGAAACAGTGATTCAGGCTATTTCCAGTTTCGGCCTGGCGTATGTCTCTCTGATGTGGCAAGCGGATATGTATATTTGAAACCGAAGAACAAACTAAAACGATGTGAGTGGCTGAATGGATATATTTCAAGAGATATGTTTATAAAAAATAAGCCTTTCTACGAGGCTAAATGTGGTCATGAGTTGAGAAATGCCAAAGAAGCCAACAAAGGTATTGCTACCAAATATGGACTCCAATTGATGGACTGAAATGACTTTAACGAATTAACCAGTAACTAAATTATCCAAGCCAATGCAACTGGGCTCTTTTGCTCGGCCTTTTTCCTGAATTTGGCCTCACGTCTTACCGCAAACGTATGTTCAATCCGCCATCCAGCCCCCTTCGACTGCGCTGCGCTTCGTTCAGGACAGGCGGGACGGGTCGCTGGTTGTCAATGGTATCGGTTGTTTTGGCCTTGGGTGAGGAGCGGGCTTTGTGGGGTAAAATATCGGTATTATCGGAACTTGCAAATTAAGATTGACCCCAAAGGGGCAATCTGCGATGATATTCGGCGGTTTGAATTTATTTTGTTTATTATTTGGCAGGAACCTTTTGGGCCGATATTGGTCTAAATAAAGGAGAACAGTTGGTGTATTCAGAGACGACGAATATCAACATCGATGATAGAGTGTTGGTAGAGCAGTGCCAACAGGGCGATTCTGAGGCGATGGAAATGCTGATACTTAAGTATCAGAATCGCATTTATAACGTAATATTGAAAATATGTGCAAACGTCGATGATGCGGCGGAACTTACACAGGATACATTTGTCAAAATAATAGAGGGCATAAATGAGTTCGAGGGCCGAAGCAGCTTTTACACCTGGGCGTTTAGAATAGCTGTTAACCTGACTTTGAACTACTGTAAAAGAAGTGTCAAGCTCGGCCTTACATCGCTGGACGCCGAGGTCAATGAACAAAACGCCGAAGCCAAAAAGGTGTTGAAGCAGGTTTTACGAGACGAAAGTTCGCCCGACCCGGTTGTGGTGGCCCAGAACAAGGAGTTGTGCCAGATAGTTATGGCGGCACTGATGAAACTCGATGAGGCACAAAGGGCGGTAGTTGTTTTGCGGGATATCGAAGGTATGAATTACGCTGAAATCGTCGAGGTGCTCGGTATCGAACCTGGAACGGTTAAGAGCAGAATAAGCAGAGGCAGAAGTAATCTGCGGGATATTATGGAGGCTATTTTGTGATGAAAGAAAATTCAAATATCGACGAATTGCTGAATAGCTTCATTGATGATGAGCTAAGTCCCCGGCATCGGACCGAGGTCCAGCGTCTTATCGCACATGACACCGAGGTTGCCGAGCGACTTGCCGAATTGGAAAGATGTAAAATGCTGGTCGGTTCTTTGCCTCGTGCCGAGGCGCCGGTGGAGATGGCCGAGGATATAAAGGCTGCACTTGAGAGAAGGACACTGCTGGGGCAGCGTCCTGAGCATATCGAGAGTCAGCGAGGCGTCATGCAGTTGTTTGTTCGCAAGGTTACAACTGCCGCCGCTATGATTGGTCTTGTAGCTGTTTTAGGCGCGGTGATTTACTCGATAGTTGCTCCTGAAGGCGCCCCTTACAGGCCTGTCGCTGTTGAGCCTTCACAGCCAGCGCCTGTCATAATGGCTGTCAGCGACGAAAAACCAGTTACTAAAGCTGATACCGCTGCCGCTGGATTTGAAGGCAGACTCGAATTGAGTACAGGCGACTTTGCCGCGGCTGACGAGTTTGTCGAAACGGTGCTCCAAAGTCACGGCCTTTGGCAAACTACCCCAGGTCCATCAAGTCATAACGGCAAAAGATTATGGTCTGTCAGTTGCCGACAGCAACGCTTAAACCTGGTTTTGGCTGACCTGGCAAAAGGATGGAGCAGATTCGATTCAGCGATATTGGTTGTAAACAGCGGCGAAGTAACGGTTGATAATGTCACCGCCGGCCAGCTTGCGGAAATTGCCAGCCATAATGATTCGGAAAGACGCATCAAGGCGGCAAAGTATTTTGCGGTCGCTAACAATATGGCAGGTCGTTTGCCGACTGAAAAGGTATTGGCCATCAATGACGCAAAGCCCGATTTGGTGACAATACCGAAACCGGTCCTGACTTCAAGCGAGCAAACAGCTAAAGACGCTGGCGATAAAACACAGGACCAGCAAAATGTCCACTTGACCATCGTACTTGTCGGCAGCAAATAATGGATTGACCCCGGCCAAGCGAAGTTAGCCGCAGGGAGGCAAGCGAATGCTTGAAATAAAAAAGTGTTGTCTGGTTGTAGTTGACGTTCAAGGCAAGCTCGCACAATTAATGCACGACAAAAACTTGTTGTTCGAAAACATTCAAATCCTCATCAAAGCCGCAAAAATTCTTGATGTTCCAATTGTATGGTGTCAGCAGTGCCCACAGGCCTTAGGGCCGACAGTGCCTGAGATAGCCGAGTTGTTGGCAGGCAATGAGCCGATAGATAAGGCCAGTTTTAGTTGCTGCGGCGATGAGCGGTTCAATAGCAAATTAAGCGAGCTTGGTCGGCAACAGATTCTATTATGTGGAATAGAAGCCCACGTTTGTATTTATCAGACAGCCGTCCGGCTACAACAGACCGGCAGGGAAGTGACAGTAATTGCCGACGCGGTATCTTCAAGGACGCCGGAAAACAAACAGATTGGCATTGAGAGAATGACCGCCGAAGGCGCCAATATCAGTTCTACAGAGATGGCCTTATTCGAACTGCTGAAAACCGCCAAACACGAAAAGTTTAAAGATATCGCCGGGCTGATAAAATAAAAATCCCCGAAGTGACGGTCTTGCCGGAGAATCACACTATTTGTTTTTTGTCCTGGGTTTGGTTTTGTCGGCGGGTTTTGTGTTTTTGGCTTTTTTGGTGGTTTTTGATTCTGTCTTTGCTTTCGAGATGCTGGAGTGTTCGCTGTCCCTGGCTTTGTTGTAGCTGTCGCTTCTGTAGTCGGTTTGATAAAAGCCCGAGCCTTTGAAAATTATCCCTGACCCGGAACCGATAAGGCGTTTCAATTTCATTTGCCCGCATTTGCTGCACTTGCGCATGACTGCTGCTGTTATCGACTGGAACTGCTCGAATTGGTGTCCGCAATGCTCGCAGATATATTCATAGGTCGGCATAGCGACTACTCCGTGTCAGTTGTTTCCTGCTGTTTGGCCGGCTGGGCCTGGGGAGCTTTTTGCTCTTTGGCCAGTTTGTTGACAATTACTTTACTTGGCCGAATGACCCTGCCGTTGAGTTTATAGCCCTTTTGGAACTCTTCGAGCACGATGTCTTCCTTCGCATCGGGGTCGGCTTTTTGCATCATTGCCTGATGCAGTGCAGGGTCAAACTTCCGGCCCCGGGCATTTATTTGTTCCACACCCTGTGACTTGAGGGCATCGAGCATCTGGTCATAGATAATCTGAACACCCTTGATAAAGGCCTGGCCATTTTCAGCGGTGCCGGCGTTTTGCAGTGTATGGTCGAAATTATCCAGGACCGATAGCAGGGGCTTTATTATCTTTTCTTTCTCGTATGTAAGATTGTCGGCAAGCTGTTTCGGGGCACGTTTTTGAAAGTTCGCGTAGTCGGCGCTTACTCGCTGGTATTTGCCAGTTAAATTTTTGATTAGCAGCGCATTTCGAACGCACTCACGTTTTTCCTCCGGCAATTCGTCTAACAAAAGCTTGTCTTCTTCAGTTAGAAAGGTTGCTTCAAAAAGTTCGTCCTTTTTGTTCAACAATGTATCTAATAGTTGCTCAAATACCACTGACTCATTGGGTACCGGTTCGGCCTTTTTCTGCTCTTCTGGTTTTTCTTTTTTCTTTTGCTTCATCGATTGTTACCGAGATGTTTTTTCAGTTTTTCAAAAAAGTTTTTTGATTTTGGTGATACGGTTTTATTCTCTGTTTCGGCGAATTCCCGCAACAGTTCCTTCTGTTTTGCGTTCAGTTTTGTCGGTGTTTCAACGGTGACTTGTATTAGCTGGTCGCCGGTGCGTCCGGTTCGCATATCGGGAAGTCCCTGTCCCTTTATTCGAAAGAGGTTTCCATATTGTGTGCCGGCAGGAATTTTGAGTTGTTTTGTGCCGTTGAGGCTGGGGACATCGATGGTGGCTCCCAGGGTTGCCTGTGTAAAGCTTATGGGCACCACCGCGATAAGGTCGTTTCCATCACGTTCCAAGAATTCGTGGGGCTTTATTTTTACGTAGCAATACAAATCGCCTCTGGGCCCGCCGCCTCTGCCTGGCTCGCCTTCACTGGTGACCCTGATAGCCTGGCCCTCGTGAACTCCCGGCGGTACTTTGATGGTGACAACTCTTTTCTTGGGAACCCTGCCGGAGCCTTTGCACTTTTTGCAGGGATTAGTAATGACTTTGCCTTCTCCTCGACACTGCGGACAGGTCGATACCATCTGGAAAAAACCGCCGCCCCTCGATATTTGACCTGTACCTCTGCAGGAAGGGCACTGGCCGGGCGTGGTGCCTTTGGCGCAGGCTGTGCCGTTGCACTCGGGGCATAAATCCTGGCGGGTAAATTCGATGGTCTTTTCGGCGCCTTTAGCTACATTCCTGAGTTCAAGTTCCACTGTGGTCTCCAGGTCGTATCCGCGTGCCGGGCCGCTGCGCGAGGTCCTTCTCTGGTTGTCCATTCCGAAGAAATCGCCGAATCCGCCAATGCCTGAAAAAATATCTTCGAACATACTGCCGATGTCTTGCCATTTCATGTGCTGGTAGTCACGCATTCCCATTCCGCGAAGGCCGTCATGACCGAACTGGTCGTATCGCTGGCGCTTTTGGGAGTCGCTTAGAACCTCGTAGGCCTCGGCACACTCCTTGAATCTGGCTTCGGCATCTTTGTTGTCGGGGTTCTTGTCGGGATGAAACTTCATCGCCATACGCCGATAGGCGCGTTTTATATCGTCGGCGGAAGCGTTTTTGTTTACGCCGAGAACTTCATAGTAATCGCGTTTGGCCATATTGTCGTATATCGTATCGCGTTAAAAATGCAATACATTGTTATCTTATTGCGCCGGGTATCGGTTCTTCGTCTTTATCCTTTAAATCGGTTACCAGCACGTTTGTTGTTAACATAAGTCCAGCCACCGAAGCTGCATTCTGTAACGCTATCCTGACAACCTTTGCAGGGTCAATAATGCCTGCTTTGAACATATCGACGAATTCGCCGGTATTAGCGTCGTAACCGATTTTTTCGTTCTTTTGCAGTTTCTCCAGAAGGCCAGCCACAATCACATCGCCTTGCTGGCCGCTGTTATCGGCAATCTGTTTTGTCGGCGCCTTAAGCGCATCACTTACAATGTCGAAACCAATCTTTTCATCGCCTTTGACCTTTGCCCTTGCTTTTTCTATCTGGGCTATCGCACGCAGGAATATTACACCGCCGCCGGGTATGACACCTTCTTCGGTTGCAGCTCTTGTGGCGTGCAGCGCGTCTTCGAGCAGGTCTTTACGTTCTTTCATTTCGGTCTCGGTTGCGGCGCCTGCCTTAATTACTGCGACCCCGCCGGTAAGCTTTGCCAGCCTTTCCTGCAGTTTCTCACGGTCGTAGTTACTTGTGGTCTTTTCGATTTGCTTGCGGATTTGTTCACAGCGTGAGTTTATATCTTTCTTTTTACCTGTGCCTTCGATGACCGTGGTTGTTTCCTTGCCCACAATGATTTTCTTTGCCTGTCCCAACTGCGAAAGCTCGATGCTTTCCAGCTTGATGCCTAAATCTTCGGTAACTACCTGTGCGCCGGTCAGGACGGCCAAATCGCCTAACATTGCTTTTCTGCGGTCGCCAAAGCCCGGGGCCTTTACCGCACAGACTTTTAATACGCCCTGCAGACGGTTAATGACCAAAGCCGCAAGTGCTTCGCCTTCGATATCTTCGGCGACAATCAACAGCGGCCTGGCAATCTGAGCGGTTTTTTCCAGCAAGGGTACGATTTCCCGAATGTTCGATATTTTCTTCTCGTGCAGCAGGATGTATGCATCTTCAAGAACAGCTTCGAGCGTATTGGGGTCGGTCATGAAATATGGAGAGATGTAGCCCTTGTCGAATTGCATACCTTCGACAACGGTAAGTTCGTTTTCCATGCCCTTGCCTTCTTCGATTTCAATAACGCCTTCCCTGCCGACCTTGTCGAGTGCGTCAGCCAGAATTTCTCCTACTTCAGGGTCGTTGTTGGCGCTGATGGTAGCAACTTTTGCGATGTCAGTGTGACCTTTTACGTCGACACTTACTGATTCGACGAATTTGGTAACGGCGTCAGCGGCCTTGTTGATTCCGCGTTGAATGGCGATTGGGTTTGCGCCGGCGGTTACGTGCTTTATGCCCTCGGTGTAAATGGCTTCGGCCAGTACCGTCGAAGTTGTTGTGCCGTCGCCGACAACGTCACTTGTTTTGCTGGCGACCTCGTTAATCATCTTCGCGCCCATGTTCTTGAACGGTTCGGGCAGTTCGATTTCCTTGCTGACCGAAACCCCGTCCTTTGTCACCTTCGGTGAACCCCAGCTTTTGTGCAGAATGACGTTTTTGCCTGTTGGCCCGAGAGTGATTTTAACCGCCGATGCCAATTGCGACAGCCCGTCTTTTAGTTCTGCTCGTGCGGCATCGTCAAACATCAATTGTTTTGCCATTTTTTATTACCTCTACAAATTGTAACAATGTTTCGGTTTGTTGTTATTGTTTACTTTTCGATGATTCCCAGAATATCGGATTCCTTGAGAATCACATACGTTTGGTCATCGATTTCGATGTCGTTTCCCATATATTTACTGTAGATGACCTTGTCGTTCTTTTTGACAGACATCTTGCTTCTTTTGTTGCTGTCGAGCAGTTTGCCCGGCCCGGTTGCTACTACTTTACCTATTTGTGGTTTTTCCTTTGCGGTGTCCGGCAGAATAATGCCGCCGGTGGTTTTTTCTTCGGCTTCGGATTGCTTTATTACAACTCTGTCATCTAATGGTCTAAGTTTCATATTCTTTAACTCCTTATCACTTTTCTGTTAAGCTTGTTTTTTACCTAAATGTTAGCACAGATGGTATTACATCATACCTCCCATGCCACCCATGCCCATGCCACCCATGCCTCCACCCATACCGCCGCCCATACCGCCGCCCATGCCGCCTGGCGGCATACCACCTGGGCCGGCCTCTTCTTCGGTGGGCTTTTCGGTGACAAGGCAATCGGTAGTCATAAGAAGTCCGGCGATACTTGCAGCGTTCTGCAGGGCAATTCGTGTCACCTTTGCAGGGTCGATGACGCCGGCGGCAATCAGGTCTTCGTACCTGTCTTTGTCGGCGTTGTACCCGAAGCCACCTTTGCCCTCGGTGACTTTATTGACTACTATGTTTGGTATCGCGCCTGCGTTTTCAGCGATGCAGTGGCATGGCATCGTTAGTGCGTTTGCTACAATCTCGGCGCCTGTTTTCTCATCGCCTTTGAGCTTCAGTTGGCCGAGGGCATCGATACATCGGATAAAGGCCACGCCTCCGCCGGGTACAATGCCTTCTTCAATGGCTGCTCTGGTTGCGTGCAGGGCGTCTTCGATTCGGGCTTTTTTCTCTTTCATTTCCACTTCACTTGCCGCCCCTACGTTGATTTGAGCAATGCCGCCGGTCAGTTTTGCCAGCCTTTCCTGGAGTTTTTCGCGGTCGTAATCGCTGGTCGTGGTCTCAATTTCTTTTTGGATTTGCTTGATTCTGCCGCTGATAGCATTTTCGCTGCCGGCCCCTTCTATGATGATAGTGTTGTCATTATCAATGGTGACTTTTTTGGCCTGGCCAAGCTGTTTGACACTGATGCTTTCCAGATCGATTCCCAGGTCCTTGAAGATTGGCTCGGCACCTGTAAGGGTCGCGATGTCGGCCAGCATTGCCTTTCTTCGGTCGCCATAGCCGGGCGCCTTGACCGCCGAAATATTAAGGACACCCTTTAGCTTGTTGACTACAAGCGTTGCCAGTACTTCACTTTCGAGGTCTTCTGCGATAATCAGAAGCGGCCTTTTACTTTTTGCGACCTTCTCGAGCAGGGGAACAAGCTTGGTAACACCGCTGATTTTTTCCTCGTGGACCAGAATGTATGGCTTTTCCAGTTCGCAGGTCATGTTGTCGGGGTCGGTTACGAAGTGCGGCGAAAGATAGCCGCGGTCGAATTGCATACCCTCGACGACCTCGACGGTTGTGTCAAGGCTCTTGCCTTCCTCGACGGTAATGACGCCGTCTTTGCCGACCTTCTGGAAGGCGTCAGCCATAATCTTTCCGATTTCGATATCGTTGTTTGCCGAGACCGATGCGATATTGATTATGTCGTCCTTTTTAGTGATATCAATCGGTTTCGACAGGGACGCCAGCTTGTCGGTCACGGTCTTCGCGGCCTTTTGCATACCTCGGTTAAGGGCCATTGCGTCTGCGCCGGCTGCCAGGTTGCGAAAGGCCTCTTTGAACATTGCCTCGGTCAGTACGGTTGCGGTTGTAGTTCCGTCGCCGGCGATTTTTGAGGTCTTGCTGGCGGCCTCTCTGACCAGTTTTGCGCCGAGGTTTTCGGCCTTGTCGATGAGTTCAATCTCTTCGGCGACGGTCACCCCGTCCTTTGTTACGGTAGGGCCGCCCCAGCCTTTGTCGATAATAGCGTTTCTGCCTCTGGGGCCCAGGGTTGATTTGACGGCGGCGGCAAGCTTCTCTACGCCTGCCAGCAGGGCCGCTCTCGCGTCAGATTCAAATGCCAAGTTTTTAACTGCCATAATCACTTTTCTCCTTGTTCACTTCCTTATTTAAGGTTTAATTGTCATTCTGTCCGCTCAACTTATAACACATGAGCAAAACAGATGCCAGTTTTTACTCCGCCGGGGCCTATTTGGGCCGGCAGAGACGTAACTTGTTTTTTCGCAGATAGTTATGTGCCGCTAAAACATGACTGTCAGTTGTTTTGGGCTGCCGGGGGGGTGCAAATTTTGGCACATAAGCCGGCCTTGACCACGCCAACTTGGCAGGTGATAAGAAAAATTTTTCAAAAAGTACGAAATTCTTCGTTCGAGACAGCAGCCCAGCAATAAAGATATGAAGAATTCCAGGCCGGTCGCAATGATATTTTCAAGATAAGACTGCTGGCGGCAAGGCCGTGGAATTCATCGAAAAAATGCTTTAGCCGTATACCAGGGCATTTTAAGTAACAGAATACCGACAGGGTTGATGACTTTAGAGCCCTCGCCAGCTTGCATAGCTGTGCTCTTGAACTGACTGCTCCTGACTCGGCTGTTCTTGAACTGACATAGAAGGTTGTCGCGACTGTTCGTCTTTTTGTTCAGCCTTTGTCTTTGCGTCAGTTATTTGGCGGTAGGCAAAAGTCCCTATAATACCCTGAAGGAAAAAATAGGCAAAAAGCAGTGCTATCGGTATCCCGCCGGTTTGCCCTTCTACTGCAAAACTGTATATCTTGGAACCGGCCCAATAGACGAACATTATTACCGCACAGGCCCTGCTTTTTTTGTAAATGCCATAAGCTATCCCAAGAATGAAGACCGCGTCAAACAAACTCCATACAGTTATACCTGCAAAACTGTAGCCCAGGCCCGCTATTACGCTTACAATCAAAGTAAGGATCCCTATGAAAACAGCCGCCCCGCCGGCCGCCTTGATTGCCTTGTTAGCTTTTATTAAATCCACAATTCCGGCCTCCCTATCACAACACTGTTCTAATATTTTGTCGGCTTAATCAACGCAAGGCGGTAGAAAAAAATGCCGCATTTAAGGGGGTTTTTGAAGGCGATTTGGCGCTAAAAACTAATACTAATCCGTCAAACAGTAGGCCGTGGGGTGTAACAGAGTTTTGAGGGGAGATTGGGTTTGTTTGGGTTTGCGGCAGGCCTTTGGCCTGAGAGAGTAGAACAGTAGACAGTAGACAGTAGAGCAGTTGACAGTTGACGGAAGACGAAAATTGGGTTTGATTGGGTTTGTTTGGGTTTGCGGCAGGCCTTTGGCCTGAGAGAGTAGAACAGTAGACAGTAGACAGTAGAGCAGTTGACAGTTGACGGAAGACGAAAATTGGGTTTGATTGGGTTTGCGGCAGGCCTTTGGCCTGAGATAGTAGAACAGTAGAGCAGTTGACAGTAGAACATGGAATTTTTCCTGTTTTACGCGGGGGAATTGGCTTTGAATTGGGTTTGAATTGGGTTTGTTTTTCTTCAC
>SDBT01013944.1_pt1 | contig 12851 bp, 6 predicted proteins | sample 2277101 | NCBI WGS metagenome assembly SDBT01 (sample SAMN10404973, study PRJNA504765) | marine sediment metagenome | isolation source: marine sediment core GS10_PC15, 103 cmbsf | place: Arctic Ocean: Southern Knipovich Ridge | collected 2010 | reverse complement strand
TCGATAGCAACAATGGCTTCGAGCAGCGAAGTGAAATGCTCGAGGTCATTGTTTACCAGAGACGGCAAAGGTCTATTCTCAAGCTTTGGTGAAACCGGATTTGGAAATGAAAACAGGTCGGAAAAATGATGATACCTTCCCCCTGGTACAAGGTCCTCCAGTTTCAGATTGAAGGTATCCTTTAACAATTTCAAAAAAATATCCGGAATGCGATTATCATAGAGAAATCTTGATGGTACACCAGTCTTCCTTTTTACCAGGCTCCTGCTGATCTTTTCTACCAGGTCTCCAGTAAACTCATCTTCGATTTCCAGCGTTGCATCCCTGGATAACTTTATACTGTATGATGAATCAATCCTATAACCCGGGAATAGCGCCTTCAGGTTCATTTTTATGAGATCATCAAGAAAAATAATAGTGTGTCTCTCTTTCGTCCCTGGTAATTCAATGAATCTTGGCATTTGATCTGTTGGAATATTTACAATCGCATATCGGGCTTTCTGCTTTTTAAACATCTTTATTGCCAGATAAATGGCCCCATCCTTAAGAAAGGGAGAAATACCTTTTTGAAGCAAAACGGGCTGTAGATGCGGGATTATATCCTCATAGAAGTAGCGGCTAATGTATTCCTTGTGTGATTTGGTCAAATGTCTGTTTTGTACGAGGTGTATATTGTTTCGATTGAGTTCAGGTACCAATTCCTTCCAGAAAATCCTGCCGAACTCATTTTGTTGCTGATCCACAAGCCTAAGAATATCTGATAATATTGCAGCAGGATCCGGATGCTTTTCTCTTCGATAGGAAGCGACCCTGACTTTGTAGAATTCATCCAGGTTTGATGAGTAGATGGCCAGAAACTTCAGTCTTTCATACAATGGGAGATGCTTATCACGGGCTTCGTCAAGTACCCTGCTGTTAAATGAGAGCCAACTTAAATCCCTGTTAATGTATTTGCCTTCAGTTTTCATGTTTCATTCTTACTAATACTTATTTTCATGATGGTAAAATCGTCATCAAGACTCCTGCCTGATTTTAATTCAACCAGGTAATTATATAACAGTTCTATTTCAGTTGCAGATTCATTGATATGCCGGGAAAGAAAATTCACCAAATCATCAATTTGCATCATACTTCCATCGGGTAAACTGGCCTCATAAACTCCATCGGTATAGACATAAATTCTGGTTAAACCGCTGATATTATACGTGTCAGAATGAAATTCAAACTGATCATCTATTCCAATCAAAATATTCTGAGAAAAGATTTTTCCCGGGATTCCTTCTTCATTAAAAATGATCATCGGGGGATGTCCTGCTCCTGCAAAAGTCAGCTCACCGGTGGCACTGTTTAAAACAATATACCACATGGTAATAAAAAGGGAATTATGATCGGCCATTTGAAATACCTGATTCAAACTATGCAGTACTTCATGTGGATTCCTGAAGTTTGTATTGTGCAAGGTTTCGAATTTCAACATATTCAATGCAGATACAGATTGCAAGGCGGATCCAACTCCATGTCCACTGACATCAAGCATGTAGATGGCCAGATGCTCATTATCTATCCAGTGATATCCGAAACTATCACCACCCAGCTTGGCAGAGGGAACAATTTTCCAATTAATTCTTAACTGTGCGGTATCAATTTCATGGGGCAGCAATGAATGAACATATCTTGAGGCCTGATCAAGATCAGAATTAATAATTGACAGGTATTGATCTTTTTTCTTTTCAGCTTCTTTCCTTTCTGTGATATCTCTGGTAACACCAACAGCATGAGTGACCTCTTGATTCTTGTTTCTGAAAGGGAAATAGGTTACCGAATAATAACTTCTTTCACCACCGGCAATGATAAAGGAATCCTCTTCCTTAAATATATTCCCCTGCAGGCACTGATCAATTTTTCCTTTTATCTCAGAGTTGAATTTCTCCCACCCCCATACTTCCGCCACTGTTTTTCCGATAAAATCTTCTCTTGATTTCCCGAATGTCCGGCACCAGGAGTCGTTGACAAGTTCATACACATAGTCCCTGTTTATGAGGGTCATCATCTCACCGTAGGCATTTACAATGAATTTGTATTTTTCTTCGATCTCCTTGAAGTCTCCGTGGTTGAAGTCTCCTAAATCTGTCTTTTCAGGATCTGATTTTTTACTCATCTTAATCGTCCAGCATAAATCCAAATCCAAATCGCACTAACAATTTCTCCTCAACGGATGATTCAATCATGAGGGCAAATAAATAATCACGGGTAAGCGGAGCAATGTAAAAACCACCACCATATCCGACATGCCATCCCCCATCAGAAACTCCTTCAAACCATACTTTTCCAATATCATAAAAACCGATCAGCCCTGTTTCAAACGGAATAATTTGATTTCTTACTTTTCCTAAATGGAGTCTTAATTCGCTGTTAAGATATGCGCTGGCATCTCCAGTGAAGCGATTTCTTTTATATCCTCTTAAATTACTGAATTGTCCTAAATGAGTGTATTTATAAAAGGGGATCTGCTCACCATAATTTTTACTCCCACCGGCCTTTATCACAAGGGTTACAGGAAACAACAGTTTAACTGTTCCATAGTATTTAAGATAGGTCTCGGCCAGGCCGAAGTTCCCTGATGTGCCATTGAAAGTAGTATAACTGGTATTTTCGGCAAGGAATTGAAGTCCCCGTGTTGCAAAAATCTGCCTGTCACGAAAATCCAGGTAAAACCTGGTATTGATTCCACCAATGGAGATTAAATCGGCGCCAGGCGCACTGATCCCACCTATATCAAGGATAGAATCTGTCTGGGAAACCGAATTGAAATTTTCATAAAGAAGGCCCACTCTGAATAACCCTTTTTTAATGATCTCATTTTCAGCATATAGTTTTGTCATCAATCCTTTTACATTGACTTTGTAATAGTTGTCATTAAATAAGTCAGGTTCTTTTGAAGTATTATTTCCCAGTCCAAAAAAATTGTAATAGGGAAAGTAATAACCATAATCTGCCTTGATCCCTGCATTCCAATTGCCGATCAAATCTTTCCACTGACTTTGTCCTCCCAACTGAATATTGCCAAAAGTACCGGCCCTTACGTAAAAACCACGTTTGCTTTTATATTCATCTTTTCTGAATCCATGTTTGGTCCAGTCGATTCCAAATGATGCCAAAAACCCATCATCAGAGGAGTAACCAATCAATGGCATTGGAAAGTAAGTATTATACTTGAATGACTTGCGGTCGTATTTATTCACTTCCGGATCGTTGGATGTTTTGTTTCTTGATTCGGCACCTAAATTCAATTTCGTTGATTCAGTGTCATAAACGATGGTATGTCTCCTCAAACCTTTAACGGTTGATTGGTCACTAATTGCATCCTGGCCTGGTCCGCCAATGATCCGTACAGGAATACTCTTTCCAGCTGAACCTGTTAGGTTAAACACATCAACTCCATCCAACCCATAAATGCAAATTTCTCTGGTCTCTCCCCTGACAAACTCGCGGTTGAACAAGGGTACTTCCCTATAGACATGTCCCTCCTTATTCCTTTTATACATAGTAACCTGCACATTCCCGGTTGCCAATCTTTCCACTTCAACTAATTCATGCTTATTCGATCCTACCACATCGACTTGTCTAGCCAGAAGCTTATAAAACTGATCCACAGCATCGGGAAGTTGCACCCTTCTGGATTTTAGCATTTCACCAATTTCAATGCCTGATACAGGCAATATCTCGGGGGGAAGAGACAAGATGGCGTTTTGGATCACTTCGTCAGTCATCGTCTGTTCTATATAGGATGAGATATTTTCCCAGTCCTTATAATCCAGGTCGGTGAGCAAAAATCTATCCACATGTCTGGCAGGCCAGGTTAAGCTTTTAATATCATGAAAATCGGCTTCAAAACTCTCAACCATTGTCATGGCCCATTCTCTGTCAGCAATGTATGGAAACAGTCCATTCCATCTGCAAAAGGCATGATCCCTATCCCTTGGAATTGGATAATAGATTCGCTTATCCCCTTTGTCATAACCGGCCCACTTCCAATTATCTTCATGCCTGCCCCAATCGCCTATGAACATGTCAAATACCCTTGCCTTGCCCAGTGCCTCAGCATCGACAATGTTGTCATTGTCTTTATATAGCTTTCTGAACAAACCTACGCTTCTGGTGACATCATCGGCCCCCATAAATCCCGGGATTTCACCCTCAGGATCTTTGGGACGGTCTTCCAGCATCCCGAATAAACCTGCGTAGGGTTCCCGGAATGCTCCAAGACCGGGATGATCGGGCAGAACATATAATTTTGGCCTGGCATGTAAAATGTCGGTTTCATCCAGCAGGGAAGATGCAATGATTGCTCCATAGGGATATTCGGTAGCAGTTACTTCCTTGATGATTACTGCAATAAAAGTATTTCTGAATTCCCTCGGCAGTGCACTTACAAGACTTTTATCCACTGAACGGAATGCATATTCTTTACCATCATTGGCACGGAATTTCAGGGTGGTGGTCTGCCGGCCACCTCCAAGGGCAAATGGGGTTAAGCCGCCTTTTGTAGTGTCGAGGTTCAGATAGGGGATTTCCACCGGAGTTTGCCAGGTTGCCCTGTGCAGCGAACCCAAAAGCATTTTTCTGATACCGGTTGCAGGGTATACACCTCCGGAAACCGTTGCTGGTCCGGCGGGAAAATGTGTATTTTTCTCCACAACGAACTCTTCTTCCTCTATACATGGAATATAAAACCTGTTGATTGGGATTGTACTGTCGGTCTCTCCCCCGCATGCAGATCTGAATAAAACCTTTGTATAGACTTCAGTCAACTCATTCAACCCATTTTCAAAAAAGCGAATTCGAATTTTACCACTGTTGAAGTATTCCAGTTTTGTATAGCCATATCGCGAAGAAGAAAAGAGTTTGCCTGGTTCCTTTCCCGTGGGCTCCTTTTCATTGATACTCCCCGACACAACCTGATAACCCTTCTCGAATTCCAACAATTGAAGGCTATAATCGTGTGCAGAGGCATAAATCAATCCCGGGTGGCTGGATAGGATATCGCTCATGTGATCGATGAAGTCCTGATAGTCTTCGCTGGCCATATCCCTTACAATACCCACATTCTGACGATATGCTGCATAGAAACTCCCCAGCACCGGTACCGGGATTCTGTTGCCGGGTTTGGCATCTGCGAAAGGGAATAGATGTTTTTGAAGCGGCATATGGCCCCCATAAACACCCGAAGAAACGACAGGGTGATGACCTACAATCAGGATATTTCTGCCTTCTGATTCTTCTATGGCCTCCTCCAGGCTCTCAATAAACTCTTCTTTGGTTAGATTACTGCAATCAGCATCGGGAGCCTCAGGGATATCAAAGGGATGGTTCCACCATTGCGTGTTGATAAAGATAAGCCTTAAGTGGGGTGAAAGGTCAACAATCTCAGGTCCGGGGCATCCCTTAGATGGCAGGAAGATATTGGACCCCTTCTGCCGTCCCTCTATCTGTTTCTCTAATTTCCTGACCATTTTCAGGCCATCCTTTCCCGAATTGTCCCAGTCTTTATCCCCCGGAGTAAATAGTACCTGAGCATGCTCCTGGTCTTTTGCCAGGTCAAATATCAGATTTAGCCCATTCTCCCAATTGTCAGGTTGCCCCTGCCTAACTATATCGCCAAGATGAAGGATTGTGAAGGGATTTTCCTCCTTCAACAACTGCTCTTGCAGCAAGGTCAGGTGAGTTTCATTGATATCCCTGGTTGCCGTATTGCCGATTAGGTAAACAACCTGGTCAATCCCCTCGTTTTCCTGGGCTAAACAAAAGTCAGTAGAAATGGAGATGCTAATGGCAAGGAAGATGATTGTTTTCCTCATTTTTAGAATTTGACGTCAGATATAGACTCAAATTACAAAAGAAGCAAATTTATTGCTTATTGCCCTATTCCTGGATTCAATTCTCCTGATGCGCATGAATCTACTCACTATGTGAAAGGATTTGAATCTTAAAGTGACTAAGCATAGAGGTACATTCATTTGAAGATCTTAAAATTATTGAGAGTCTAATCAAGGAATGAATAAAAAGTCATATCTTGGATTTTAAGAACGCAGAAATTTCAAAATTAAAAAATCATGGCAAAGAAAAAATCAAAAAAGAAAGACAGCAAGAAAAAGGATATTGGCAAGAAGAGCGTAAAAAAGCTGGACCAAATAAAGAAGAAGCTCAAGAAAAAGGATACTAAGAAAAAGGACGCTAAGAAAAAGTCCTCGAAGAAGAAGGACGTAAAGAAAAAGTCCTCTAAGAAGAAGGAGTCAAAAAAGAAGAAATCCGGCGAAACGTTAATTGTTGAAAAAACTGTGCCTGTTGCAAAAGCCCAACTTAAGGCCCCGATCATCAAAGCCAGGGCCCCAATCTCCCAACCCAAGGCTCACATAATCAACGCCAGGGCCCCGATCTCCAAAGCCAAGGCCCCAACCACTAAAAACAAGGATCACAGTTCAAAATATAAGGTGTCAGAAGCCATCAAGAAACTTAGATCTCTGAAAAGCGTCGATGAACTTCTTGCATTCACTAAGGGTGAGCGGAGATTAACTATTAAAAAGGTGATCCCGGCAGCAAAGAAAAGTTTGACAAAAGTCTAAGGCAAGGACCCGTATTCTTCCATTATGAATGGGAGCTACAATCCCCTTGATTATATCTCTGCTCACAATTGACATCTGTGTTGGTTGTTGCCCCTTTACTGACAGGTCCGGCTGTGACATCAAATATCGCAATTAGTTGGAAGCACAGATTGAAGTGCGCACCAGGGATCTGAACAGCCAGACAAAAAAATTGGAATAATAAAGTTGGTGAATTTATTCTACGGGTCAATTTTATTCGATGAAACCGACCTTTTCATAGGCAACTTTAAGAATATAAGGATCGAATACCTGGCCAATGTATAGATAGTTCTCAAAAATAATTGCTGCAGATCCTGCGCTTATGGCTGAACCATTGGTGGCATATAGGGTGGTAGATTCTCCGTTTTCAGGATTCACCTCAAATACTTTTGTGGGCGAAAGATTTTCCGGGTCTTTAGCATGTTTCATAAACTTAAAAGGTCTGATGTGCCCCACAGTCAGAAGGTGACCTTCATGGATCCTGATGTTATCATTGCCCTTGAGATCTCTGAATTCGGTAACAGGTGTGAGTCCCTTATGGGATATATTGAATACATGAATCCGGTGCAGAATGGCATCCCCCACGTACAACCTGTTTCCAATGCGGTTGATCCCGGCCGGATACCCCAGGTCCATGGCCATGAATTCAGACTTCCATACTCCTGCAGAATCCTTAGCTAACCTAACCACACTGGCGCGCTTAAGTTTAAGTGCTTTCTCTGCCATGCTTCCACGTTTTCCGGAATCGTTGACAAAATAGATCTCCTGGTTCGGTCCGGTTACCAGAGCGTTGGGTGAATGCTGATTGGAAGCATGAATCAACTCCCTGAACTCCAGGCTATCACCGTGAAGTCGATAGACAAGAATGGGGTGGTAATCGGGTTCTTTTTCGTGACTGATCACATAGAGCAACTCCTTATCCAGGAATATTCCATGAGGTCGGAAGATGAGATCCTCAGGCTCATTGTGGCGAATCAGTTCTTTTTTGTTGCCTGTGGTGAGGTCGAGAGTGAACATCTCCCCATAAGGTTTATGGGATTCCCGGCGTGCCGAACAGGAGATAATTAGCCTTGGATAACCTTGCAGGGTATCAAGTACCATATCTTCTGGTCCGGGTCCTACCTCAATCTTTTCGATTGGAACTTCCGGAACTGAAGGTAAATTGTTGCAACACTGAATGGCAATTATACTGATTGTGAACAGGATGATTGAGTATACGTTTTTCATGGTGTGGAAATTGACGCGATCAAATGTATTGAATTATTATGTAGTTTTAAAGCAACCTCCCGGGCGGTTCTTTCATCTTATTAGCGGAACAAATAATTCCGGACTATGAAGACATTTGCATTACTGTTGGTTTTAGCTTTGATGTTGTCTTGTGAGAAGGAACTCTTGGAAGCAGATGCGCTTGGGAAAAATTCAGGTATTGTGGGCACATGGGTGGACAATGGAGTTGATGGCGATATCACCTTGCTTAAGCGTGCAGAAAATTTTGATCTCTCCAAATATGGATTTACCATAAATGATGATGGCACCTTTGTTGAAAGGAAGAATGCCAACTGGGAATATTCGGCTCCCATAGCTTATGATGAGTTTGACGGAACCTGGGAAGCTGTATCTGACAGTTTACTAACTATTACGGTGGGTTATTGGGGAGGAACCATGACTTACCAAATACGCATTGTATCACTTGACCAGGAAAACCTGGGGATCAGGTACCTCTATGCGGAGGATCGTGCCCAGTCGAATAAATCCCCGAATTAAAAAAACTTATATCTTCGCTTCCCTGAGTTTGCTTCATGGGTCGCGAAAATTTTTTCCTCTTTGTGTGGAGCTGGGCCATTCTGGGTCTGGTGGTCTTTGTACTGCTTCTATTTGTGACTGCACCTTATGGAAGGCACAGCAGGAAGGATTGGGGACCAAGCATCTCTAACCAAATGGGATGGGTGATTATGGAGTTCCCTTCCCTGCTGGTTTTTATCCTGTTTTTTCTATTGGGGTCTCAGGAAATTCAGCCGTTAACCTGGATCTTTTTTGCTTTATATGTATTGCATTACACCAACCGATCGGTCATCTATCCATGGCGTACCCGAACCTCGGGGAAACAGATGCCCCTTGTTGTTGCATTAATGGCCATATGTTTCAACCTGATTAATGGTTTTATTAATGGCTATTATTTTTCTGCATTTTCCAGGGAGTATACATGGGAGTGGCTGGTGGATGCCAGGTTTATTATCGGCACCATCGTTTTTGCAGGCGGAGTCTTTTTGAACTGGTGGTCCGACCAGATCCTGCTGAACCTCCGAAAAGGGGGCAAAAAGGGTTATTTCATCCCCAGGGGTGGATTGTTCAGATGGATCTCATGTCCCAATTTTTTGGGCGAGATGTTGGAGTGGACCGGTTTTGCAGTAATGACATGGAGTCCGGCTGCACTGGTATTTGCCCTCTGGACATTTTTCAACCTGGTTCCCAGGGCACTGGATCATCATAAATGGTATAGGTCCACATTCCCGAAATATCCGCAGGAACGCAGGGCCATCATTCCGTGGATTTTGTAATCCACCTCCGAGCATTCACAAAAGCCTCTAACCACGGAGTGGCTTCATCTTCTTTCCGATCCCCCGGATAGTATGCGCATTGCCAGGGCAGGTAGGCCCGCTCTAAATGAGGCATCATGGCCAGGTGGCGTCCATCGGATGAACAGAGGGCTGCCACATTATAATCTGATCCATTGGGATTGGCCGGGTAAGTCGAATGACTATACCTGGCGGCAATTTGGTAATCTCCTTCCTGCTTTGGAAGACTGAATTTTCCTTCTCCGTGAGCCACCCATATGCCAAGGGACATTCCCTCCAGGGAGCCCAGCATCACCGAATTGTTTTTTGGGATCTCCACCCCCAGGAATGCAGATTCAAATTTTCCGGAAGAGTTATGCAGCATCCGGGGCGATTGATCATGTTCAGGAACCACAAGGTCTAGTTCAATCATCAGCTGACATCCGTTGCAAATGCCCAGACTGAGGGTATCCTTCCTTGCGTAGAATTTTTCCAGTGCGATCCGGGCTTTTTCATTGTATTTGAATGCACCGGCCCATCCTCTGGCCGATCCAAGTACATCTGAATTGGAGAACCCTCCAACAAAAACGATCATTTGGATCTCCTCCAGGGTTTCCCTGCCTTCAATAAGGTCGGTCATATGTACATCCTTCACATCGAATCCTGCCAGGTAAAGTACATGCGCCATCTCCCGGTCACCATTGACGCCCTTCTCCCTGATAATGGCTGCCCTGGTTCCGGATGAGGTGCGCCTGTCGGGATCAATCCCAAGGTTTTTGAACGAGCCCTTAAAATCTTTGAAATTGAGTTTTAATTCATGGTTCTTATAGTTCTGGTACCGTTCCCGGGCCAGTTCTTCGCCTGACTGTTTTCGATCCAGAAGGAATGAGCTTTTGAACCAGAGGTTGCGGGTTTGGTCAATGGAGAGAGAGTGTACTTTTTCCCGGGTACGCAATAGCATCTGACGTTCCTCAATGGGCCGGCCGATCAGGTGGTGCCGGATCCCCTCTTTTTCGAGCAAACCTGTGACTTCAAACGGATGACTAACCTGGATCACCACGCCTGACTTTTCACTAAATAGTACCGGAATGGTCTCTCCGGGGATCCCTGTAATGTCCACTTCCAAACCCCCATCAGTATTTGAATAGCACATCTCCATAAGGGTGGTGATCAGTCCGCCGGCAGATACATCATGGCCAGCAAGGATCATTCCTTCTTCAATAAGCAATTGCAGAAGGTTGAATGCTTTTACGAAATATTCCGGATCAACCACCGAGGGTGCCTCTGTACCCAGCTTATTCATAAATTGGGCAAACGAACTACCCCCCAGTTTAAAAGAATCCATGGACAGATCCACATAGATGAGGCGGCTTTCCGGATCTGCAACCAATACAGGTTCGACAATTTTACGTACATCAGTTACCTCTCCTGCAGCTGAAATAATAACTGTACCCGGCGCATAGACCACCTGGTCGTTGTATTTCTGGGTCATGGAAAGGGAATCCTTTCCGGTGGGAATATTGATGCCCAGAGCCACTGCAAAGTCACTGGCTGCCTTTGCAGCCTTGAACAACCGGGCATCTTCCCCTTCATTTTTGCATGGCCACATCCAGTTGGCTGACAAAGAGATGCTTCTGATCCTATCCGGCATTGGGGCCCAAACCAGGTTGGTGAGTGCTTCTGCAATGGCTAAAACGCTTCCAGCCTCCGGATCAACCATTCCGGCCACCGGTGCATGACCAATGGAGGTGGCATATCCTTTTTGACCACGATAGTCGAGTGCCACCGCACCCAGGTTATTCAACGGCAATTGTAAAGGACCGGCACACTGTTGTTTGGCGATCTTCCCGGTTACTGAGCGGTCCACCTTGTTGGTAAGCCAGTCTTTGCAGGCAACCGCTTCAAGCTGCATCACGCCCTCCAGGTATTCGGGCAGTTTGGTTTCATCGAAAGAGATCTCCTTATAAATCGTATTGAGGGTGTGATCATTCATCACTGTACGGGGAGGTTTCCCGAACATGTCTGCCAGTTCAAGGTCCATGGGTTTCTCCCCGGTCTTTTTGCTTTCAATTACAAAGCGGTGATCGCCTGTGATCTCTCCTATAATGTAAACAGGAGCACGCTCACGTTTGGCAATCCTCACCAGTTCATCCACATCCCTTGGTTTCAGTACCAATCCCATCCGTTCCTGAGATTCATTGCCAATGATCTCCTTGGCCGAAAGCGTGGGATCTCCCACAGGAAGTTTATCCAGGTGAATGATCCCTCCTGTAGATTCCACCAGTTCCGAGAGACAATTGAGGTGACCACCTGCGCCATGATCATGAATGCTGACAATGCTGTTGTGGGTGGATTCAGCCAATGCTCGTATGGCATTGTATACCCGCTTCTGCATTTCAGGATTGGCACGCTGAACAGCGTTTAGTTCAATGGCATTCTCAAATTCTCCAGTATCCACTGAGGAGACCGCACCACCTCCCATGCCAATTCGGTAGTTATCTCCACCCAGTAAAACCACCACATCACCCTTTTCGGGAATATCTTTTCGGGCATCCTTTTTGTTGCCGAATCCGATGCCTCCTGCCAGCATGATCACTTTGTCATACCCATATTTCTTTCCACCTTCCCCATGTTCAAAAGTGAGGAGACTTCCACAGATCAGAGGCTGACCAAACTTATTCCCAAAATCGCTTGCACCGTTGGACGCCTTGATAAGGATCTCTTCAGGAGTCTGGTAGAGCCAGGGTCTTTCGGAAAGCGAATCTTCCCAAGTTCTTCCCTCCCCCAACCTGGGGTAGGAGGTCATATAAACTGCGGTTCCGGCCATTGGGATGGCTGCTTTCCCACCTCCGATCCGGTCGCGTATCTCACCACCGGTACCGGTAGCTGCACCGTTAAATGGTTCCACAGTGGTGGGGAAATTATGTGTTTCTGCTTTCAGAGAAAGCACAGTCTCTATATCGGTTACCTTAAAATAATCGGATTTATCCTGTGTTGCAGGGGCAAACTGTTCAATCACTGGTCCCTGAACAAAGGAGCAATTGTCTGTGTATGCAGAAACAATATGGTTGGGGTTGGTTTTGCTGGTCAGTTTTATGAGCTGGAAAAGTGACGACTCTTTCTCTTCGCCATCGATGATAAAGGTGCCGTTAAAGATTTTGTGCCTGCAATGTTCGGAGTTTACCTGGGAGAATCCGAACACCTCACTATCGGTCAGTTTCCTTCCGATTCTCTGGCTTACACCTTCCAGATACTCGATCTCGTCCCGATTCAGGGCCAGTCCCTCCTGTTGATTATAGGCAGAAATATCCGCCACTTCCAGGATTGGATCGGGTTGATGCTCAATGGTGAAAAGTTGCTGGTCCAATCCTTCATACAAGGCCTGCAGCATGGGGTCATAGGAAGCGTCTTTGCCCGGGACGAAGAAAAATTCTTCAATTCTTCTGATCCCGTTTATCCCCATGTTCTCTGCAATTTCTACTGCATTGGTACTCCAGGGAGTGATCATCTCTTTCCTTGGGCCCACAAAAGTCCCTTGAACCTGTTGATCGTCCGAACAAATAGTACCATCAAATAACCATTCAAGCTTTTCAAAGTTGTTGGGAATGAGCCGGGATTGAACCTCCAATGCTATGATTTTTATGTCCCGGATCCG
>SDBT01013943.1_pt1 | contig 12851 bp, 5 predicted proteins | sample 2277101 | NCBI WGS metagenome assembly SDBT01 (sample SAMN10404973, study PRJNA504765) | marine sediment metagenome | isolation source: marine sediment core GS10_PC15, 103 cmbsf | place: Arctic Ocean: Southern Knipovich Ridge | collected 2010 | reverse complement strand
GAAGAAGAAGAAGAAGCTAAGGAACCTACAGATATTGAAGAATTTGTAAAAAATCTTAAGTCCGGACTTGCAAGACTAAAGAAGAAAGGAAGCAAGGAGTATGCATATAAGGTAAATGAAGATGGAACTGGGCGAATCATATCCCAATCAACCAAAACATTTCATAAAAAGCATGAAGTCATTACAGGAAAGTCATGGCTTGTGGTAGAGGATGAAGATTTGGTTCAGTTGGCCCGCACTGGGTATAACCGCTTAAAAGAAAAAGTATCTGAAAAGCCTGTAAAGAAAAAGAGACCTTCCAAAAAGAAGCTTGAGGTTGAAGTTGAAGAAGAGCTAAAATCAGTACTTGTAAATGAGCCAACACGTAAAAGTGCATGGTGTTTTGAGCACGAGGATATAACCTATTACGGAAGTCGAAAGGATCTTGTAGAGATAGCTAATAAGTTGGGAGCTCCTATAAATAAGATATATAGTTGCAAAAAAGCAAGTTTAAAGAAGACAATTGGGGATGCTAGCGTTGATGAAATTATTGAAAGTCTAAAAGAAGCAATAACGAAAATAGAGGAACTTGAAGAAGAACCTGAGGTTGAAGTGGAGGAGGTGGAAGAAGAACCTGAGATTGAAGAGGAGGCGGAGTTAGAAGAGTTAGTAATACCACCTGAAATAGTACCTGTGGAAGAGGAAGAGGAAGAGAAACTTGAACTTGAAATTGAAGAAGCACCTGAATTTGAAGAAGTAGTTGAAAAGCCGGGACCGGGAGAGGTAACTCCGCTCGTGGGACGAAGGGTAGAAAGCGTTATTGACCCTACAGCTCTAAGGCAAATAGCTAGTCAGGAACAGGTGCTACAGGCGCTCCAGAAATCAAGCCTTGCATGCCTTGTTAAGTAGGAGCTAACAAAAACAAAGAGTATAGTTGTACTTCAGAAAATAGATGAAAGAGATGGATGATTCAGAAGATACAAGTCTCTCGACTACAAGTCTCTCGACTACAAGTCTCTCGACTATTGCAGAAATATGTGAGACCACTGGATGTTCAATGAAAGATGCAAAAGATCATCTAATATTTAATAGAATAGTGAGCTCAGGTAAAGAGAAAGGAGTAGATACAGCCATTTATTCGGGAGACCAATGGAGAAAAATGGAGAAAATATCCACGGCACAATTAAATGCAATACTTAAGCCACCGAGAAGTGCAAATAAGAGTACTGAAAAGTGTAAAAAGTGTGGTAGATACAATGTAATGTTTCAAGAGATTCAGATGAGGTCAATAGATGAACCGCCTACTATATTTTACTTATGTACTAATTATAAATGCAACGCAACATGGAGAGTAGATCCCTAGACATTTTCTTTCGGTGGTACTTCCGGCCACCTCGTGGCCAGGAAGCGCTTTCGATAAACTAAAGTTTATCAAAAGTAACAAGTCTCTCGACTATTGTGTAACTAACGAAATATATACCTTTTCATAAGTCGTAATATGCGTCCAATGAGGATAAAAACTATATCCCTTGAGAATCTGTACACATTTTTGACAATAGTCTAGAGACTTGTAGTTGTTTAACATGGGAGTACCTCGATTTGCTCGATGGCTTTTTGAGAGATGTGGTGGTGCGTTTGCAACTACCAAAACTACTAAAAATTTAGCTGAGTTACAGATAGATGCTGTTTATATAGATGGTAATGCCCTTGTACATCCAGCATCGCAAAAAGTAACAGCAACAGGATCCTACACTAACGGAGGAAAAGAATTTATCGAACTTCCACTTCCTCCAGGAGACCTTCCAGAAAGCTACAGAAAGCCCCTTCCAGATAATTCTACACCCGAGGATATTGAAAAGGCTATATTTGCAGAGACATGTCGGGTGATTGAAGCTATAGTATTTGTGGTGGTTCCCAAAAAATATGTGTATATCGTATTTGATGGCGCTCCTCCATTGGGAAAACAAGATCAACAACGACAACGAAGGTGGACTACCGCCCAGACAAGATCTGAGAATACAGATAATCCATTATCAGTACATTGGGATTCGTGCGCTATTAGTCCTGGAACTCAATTTATGGACAGACTACAAGCGTATATGCGATGGTGGGTGCGTAGTAAAATGATGGAGACTGGCAGTGGAAAAAACTACTGGCAAAAACTAACAGTTATTATAGATGGAAGTAACGTTGCAGGAGAAGGAGAACACAAAATAATGGACTATATAAGGACATCAGCTCCAGATTCAAACCAGATTATTTATGGTTTGGACGCTGATATTTTTATGCTTTCATTGGCTACACGTCATCGACATCTTTATCTCCTGAGGGAGGATCCTTTTTCACGTAACCGAGGAACCAACTCATTTTTATGCAAGGGACCTGCATTAGACGCAGACTGGCACGTTGTGGATATTGATGCAGTTACTTATTGGATGTTCCTTAGTTACCCACAAGTAGACTGGAGATTAAAGCAGGAAAAGGTAGAAGAAGGAATTGTTGACGATTTTGTGTTTCTAACATTTTTGGTAGGAAATGACTTTGTTCCACCTCTTCCAATTTGTCAAGTACTAAAAACTAGTCTAAGTCTGATTCATGATGCTCATAAATTGTTACTTTCGGTGTGTTCGCAAAAGTCTAAGAAATTATCAGGAATATTTATTACAGCACATACAAAGATCAATTGGCAAGTTCTTTATCAACTCCTTGTAAAACTAAAGGATATAGAGTCACAACAATGCTGGGAATTAGCATGTCATCAACGAACTAAATCAGATGAAGCTCTAGTTGATAAAGATCTAATAAGATATTTTAGTATGTGGTTTGGAGATAGTGCTTCCAAAAGAAATCAAGAGGCAATGCACATAGCAACTCGAAATTATAGGAAAGCATATTATAGACGTGCTCACATTACTACTCGCGATGAAATTAATGATATGTGCGCTCACTACCTACAAGTTTTAGAATGGATTAATAGCTACTATCACGGAAAGCTCTTATCATGGAGGTATTATTATCCTTATGGATACGCCCCTTTTCCATCTGATCTAGTACAATATATGGTCAGTATTTCTGACACACCCATGGGGATAACACCGCGTCACCAGTTTACACTTTCTGAATCACTGTTACCATTCCAGCAGCTAATGTGTATTCTTCCTTCAGAAAGTAGATGTCTACTCCCTCCTGAGTATGACGAAGCTCTTGAGGCTATTCCAAATCATTTCCCAACAACTGAAACAGTCACAATCGACACACAAGGAAAGGAAGTTGATTGGCAAGCTGTTGTGACACTTCCTCCCCTTCAACTGTCTAAAATTCTAAAGGTATACAAGGGTGTATCTGAGAGAGTTCGAGTATATCGTCGTAATGAAAGAGGAAAGGCCAGAACATTTGTATGGGATCCAAACATTGTACAACTCTATAAATCTAAATGGGGAACTATAGGGAGATGTAAGGTAGTAGACTGTGCCCATATTCCCGACAACGTAAGAGTTCACTCAACTCGTACAAGCGATGTAAGAAAAGAAGTTTCCTCAACTGTTACAAAGAACACTAGTGTCACTAAGCACGTTCCACCGGAAAAGTTTAGTAAAGGGAATAAAGCTCCAATTTCGATTAGAAAACCTCGTGAGCGTCCGCGCCAAAAAGTTGCATCATTCAGAAGAAATAATCACTCGTCTAATGGTAGTTCGTCAGTCATAAGAAGACCACGAACTACAATTAAAGAAACACGAGCTCAATTAATGGAGCGAGGAAAATTAAATTAATAAGAAGTCCACATATAACTCTCTTCCCCGAGAAACGTAATTTTTGTTTCTTTTCTTCTTTTTTACCTTTAGGCTACGCCCCGCTTCGCGGGGAGCGTAGCGACCCGCAAGCGGGTAAAGGTTGGTATCACTAATATGAGTTAGTAAATTATTTGCTAACTCCATTTGGATAAGATGAAGTTTTGTAACTGTTGCCTGTCCTAACCTTAATGTTGAAGAGATTATTTCCTGATAGTGAAAACCAAGCTTAAAGGAAACCAATTTTTTGACATTTTAAACGCTAGATTAGTCTAGCTTTGCGGCCTAGCACCTGGTATCTTACCAACACATACAAAAATAGGTTCAAAGAAGTTTTTTATGTGGGTAAAGTACTTGCAAAAGCGGGAAATGAAACCAAGGAACCGTTTTAATCTAGGCGAGAAGAGATATGTAAAACATCATTACATCTTATTTTATGATGTAATAGGTTAGTCGAGAGACTTGTTGTAATTATAGTTTGCTCTCTACACTGAACAAATTAGTTCCTCCCTTTGCAATAACTATCCACAAAATAGCAGATACCACAAAGGCAACAACTACACTAATTATAATTCCTAAATCTCTTTTGCCAAATATCTTAGCTATTGTCCTAATAAAAACGTCCTGCCATAACGCTATTACCAGGAAAAATAAGAAAATTATTAAAAGAAAGTATGTTGGATGTTTTTGTAAATTAATTTGACTAGGAACATCAATAGCACGAGATATGTTGGTAATTTTGGTATCTAGTTGATCTATAGCATCATCAAGATCAGAAAGTTCTCCACGCAAGTTTCCAAGATGACCTTTTATTTGTTTAGTCTCAAAGTTGATAGAATTAATATTACTGACAGTGTCCTTAGTACGCGCCAGAAGATATCTAGTAAGATCATCAGGATGTATAGGATCTTCTCCAAAGGAGCTAGCTCCAGCTAAGTTTAAATCGTGAGGAGGACCCGGATAGTAACTTTGTGGTGATAGCAATGGTATTTGGGGAAGTTGGGTCCCGTTCACCGGCGAACGGAAAGGAGTTACTGACCCTCTGACTCCTGATTGAAGGGGTTGTAACTCCTCTTCATACTTAGTGGTTGTTGGTTGAAGAGGAGTAGTGACACTCATAACGATAAATTCTTAAGAAAGAAAATTAGTAAGTCACATTTACTCAACACAACTTCCAATGAAATGTACTTTCCGATCGTAAACGATCGGAAAGCGCTTGCCGGTCACAAGGTGACTGGCAAGTACTGCAAGACACAAGTGTGTATTCAATAACGACTGAGTGAATGATTTACTCCTCCTCTTCCTCCGGTTCTTCTCCATACTCAATACCTTCCTCTTCTTCCTCTTCCTCTGCACGTTCTTCTTGATATTCTTCAGCTACAAATACTTGATCGTCATTGTAGTCGTTTCCAGTCAGTTCTTCAAGCGTTGACTTATCTGTTTGTAGTTGAGGGTATGATAACACAGTGTCAGGTAGAAACACATTACTGGATCTATAAAATTCAATAAATTCGGTTGACGACGCATCTACTATCTCGTCTAGAAAAGTATCTAAATCATCTAAGTCTATTACATCGGCCATTCTTGGTACATATGGAATAGGCGTTCCCGAAGGAGTCACTGTTTTATATACAGTAACTTTTATTCGGGGGATGCGAGTATATCCGAGATACGGTTTCGCATCATTCAAAGATATTCCATCACCAAATGGCCACACTATTGATAAACGAGATATGTGATATTGTTCAACAAGAGATTTGAGAATGGATCCAAAACGTTGGGGCGTAAGCCACTGAAGCTGATCTTTTCCAGTACGTTCCCAGCCTATAACACTGATAAGTTTACTCTGTGAATCAGGCATCTTATAAACTACATGCTCCCCCAATCGATGAGCTGGAGGGATCCATTGAATCTTTCTAACATCAAAGAATTCATCATCATTAATAAAGGGGAATACACGTCGGCTCTGTTTAGGTTTCCATGACCAATATATGATACGATTTTGCTGTCTATCAAAGTCTATACCTCCAAATAATAAATCATATTCGAAGTTAACTCTCCATTCGTACGTTTCTTCGTATTTAACCATAACCTCCCACACATCTGAAGGATTTTTAAGTTGTTCCTCTATAATCTTCTGTACATCTTTGTGTTGTGTTAGGTCAGAAACTTTCTTTGTAACTTTACTTCGAAATGGCTCAACGTCCCCCTTTCTAGATACTAACCACACGCTTGTATTTTTAAGCCATGGAAACACAACTTTACTATGAGTTGGGTTAGCACTGTAGTATAATATTCTTGCCAACGGACCCGATTGTAGACTTATACCTCGGAATGCCGCATCATACCTCCAGTCAAGAGCTTTGTTACGCTTTACAACTGGTGGACCAGTAGTCAATTGTGTATAAAGTTGAGGTGGAGTAAGATTAGGAATAATAAAAAGACGAAGCTTGGGATTATGGTATTCACCCGTCCCAATCTCTGATCTATTAACCATGCTTAGTATTAGCGGATTATTATCGAAGTTGTATGGTTTAGAAGTTAGTTTTTCCTCTAAAATTTTTCGGTGACGATTCCAAGCTTCTCTTCTCACAGTATAAAGATTGTAGTTATATAACTGCCAAATTTTGTCTGTAATAGAGCCACGACGAGTTTCAATACTACTTCCATCCACAAAGTGCACGAGCCACTGCTGAGGAGAATCTATTTCCTTTTCAATGATAGTGTACTCGGTACCTAACAATTTTTCAATATCCAATGTAGTATCTACTGGCGGAAGATCATTATTGTATGGAGAGGAGATATGTATGTGAGATATACTTACACTGTCCCACTCAAAGGATACAGATCCAAGACGATAAGCGTTAATAACTTCGGCACGTTGGACTTCACGTACTACTACAACACTGTCAATATAGTCACGTTGTTTCAACCATGTGCCCACATCTAGTCGTCCTTTCCATTCAATACCCCTCGTTGCTAGCAACAAGGGGCGCTCTCCAGTCGTATACGACTGGAGAGTACCTTGAGCATCAGACGTTATAATTCCTGTAAGTCGGTGAGAAAGTGTTAAATCATAACTACCATCCCTATTTCTACCGTAGGCCCACACATTCATATGAGGTACAGGCATCCACCATCTAATACCATCAATATCAACATATTTGCTAATAATTTCAGTAACATCAGCACGTTGATATTTGTGAGTGTAGTTGACGAATGTTGCTATCCTAAGCATCGATAGTCGCATACTCACCGGATTCATGTATATATTAAGTGTAAACGGCATACCTGTAGACTGTATAATAGAGGCTTCTCCAGCAGCAAATCTGTGACGTACAATATCAACATCATTAGTTGTTAATGTTCGAAGAGGTTTGTTAGTAGTGACGTAGGGACCTTTATGTGGTCCATTTCCAAGTTTACCCTCAGATTCTTGGTATAGTGTAGCAACATAGTCAAATATTGCAAACGCATAGTTTGTTGCTGTATTTATTGCTGTAATTCCAGCAGAAGACTTAATATTATCAAGTTGTTCTGGAGTTATGTGAGGAGTAGGCATTGTACCTGCAAATGATTCTGCATTACTCTTAATACTCCTAATCTCCTCTATATCCAAAACTGGTAGAGGAATCATTGTTGGTACCATACGTTGTAAATATTTACTCTTATCCAATGATACCCATGCTTGAGCCCATTCCTCTACATAACTAGAATTATGAGTTGTTGTTGCTAGACGATTGCGAAAACTAGCAATATTAGTCCACTGTGTGATAAGCCTCTGTCTCATATCCTTAATATTTGTTAACTGTGTTTCTCTAAAAATACCTATTTTATGTTGAATTGCAAGGGAACCCAAATAACATATACTTGCAGCCTTAGGTGTAATTGAAAACTCAATTCCAGCTTGGGTATAATACTTCTGAGCTCTTCCTTCAAGAATGCGAAGAATAGATTCATCTACCCTATTTGATTCTGTATAAAATTCCTCCATAGACCGGTTAAGTAAACGGGAGACTACAAGAATGGCCACTCCCGATGTAATACTACTGTACTGTACGTTTTTAATATTATTTGTATACAACACATAGCCAATAAGCCGATCAAGGAACCATCTAGACCATTTACGAATAAACCACCAATCGGTATAGGTAATTTGGACTTCATCATCCATTAAACTAAACACATATTGTTTTGCTGCTGATTTATATTCACGAACCACATAATAGTACTTACTTACAACGACAAAAGGGTATTTTTTGGATTTTTCTCGTAGCTCAAAGTATTTGTTACGAGCACTCTCGTTTGTAGGGACAAAGAATCCTGGTACCATTGCTGAAAGGCTTCTAATAATCTTTTCACTCGGATCTTTCTCAAAATATATGAAATGATACCCACGTGCTGCATCACGTCCCATACTTACACGCAATTGTCGTGCTGCAGCTGTTACATGAAGATTTTGTATTTCAATGTACTCTCTGAGAGCTTTTGACCATAATCCAACACGATCAAGAAATGGAATACCTGTAGATATATCGTATTTTTGGTACGCTGCAGCATTAATCAGTTGCTTTTTGGCTATAGGCGACACATATGCGTCAGTAATAGCTGCAAGTACAATATCATACACATTAGATGAAAATTTAGGAGATGTACTTTTGTATTCCTTAATAAACGACTTCCATAGCTCAGTAACTTCAGTGTGATATGCAAGAGATGCAGTTTTTTCAGGTTTTGTCTGTCTATATCTCTTGTATGCATCATTTAGTCTTTTTGTCACTTCCTCTCTGCCAGGAAATGCCTGTATCAACAAGTACTGAGCTACACTCATGTATTCTTTTCCATCTACTTTAAATTTTCTGATAAAAGTAGGATACAAAAATTTCCACTTATTAGTCAGTTTAATATCTCGCAGTACTCTAGTTTTACCGCCACTCACACCAGAATAAATATCTGGAATGTCATGTTCAACTACCTCAACATTCTCATCCTCTATTTCAACTGAATATGCTCTATGACGAGGTTCTCCCATTATAGAAATATATCCATCTATTACGTTTTTCCTGTGATCCACAGTATAAAAAGTCCATATCCCGTTATCCAGTGCATATGTAACCCATTCATCACTTGGGATTCCATCACTCTCCATTTTCTGCATATCTTTAATTATAGATATATCAGATGGAAGCGTTGTAGATGGAACGGCTATAGAAATTTGGCCATCTTCTTTTATTGTTCCAAAATACCGAACATTTTGACGATAAGTACTTCCCATCGAATTGAACGTCTCTCTTACAAGGGTAAGAGGTAAACGGAGGGATGTAGCTACAGACATAATATGTTCATCGTCAGGTATGTCAGCACCTCGAGTCTCTATGAGATTTTTAGTAAGTGCTCGTCGAATAATACTAATTTGTGACGAGCGTTTTTGAAATCCTCGAATATCTAAAGTGTGTTCAATAAAGTATACAACATATGCTTCATTATACTCCCATGCTACACTTTTGTGATTATCTACAAGACGCCGATAAACTTGCGATACAAGATCAGATTCCTCAAAGACATGTGCATCCATATTATCTACAACTTGAGATATTAGAGTCGAGTAAGGCCATCGCGCAATATCTTCATCAACCATCTTTTGAATACGGAGTATACTGGGTAACCAAACAAATACTAGATATTTCTTTATATTATCCTCCCCAGGTAAACTCTTAATACGTTTAGAGGCTTCATCGCGATTAAACTCTCTAATAGCTGTAAAAGCATCTGAAATTTGTTGTACTTTATAGTATCGAGCCTGATGTCTAAAAAGAACCTGTAAATCGTCCCAGTGAGTGTGTTGGTGCCAAGTATATACTAGTGGTACATTAGGATTGTCCTTGTTAATTTGTTTAGCCAGTGCTACCACTCGGGACTTAAATTCGATTCTGAATGGTATTTTAGTATATCCCTCCTCGTGTTGTGGTACCACTTCTTGAGACACGATAAAAGGGGTAATCCTTTGTATTATTTGTGATACATCAACACTTGCTGTAATTAAAAGTATAAGACGACCCTTTGTTGGTTCAACATACCAATAGGTAGCTTTCGGCCATTTTATACGAGTTGAATCTTTAACTTTACTAACCTTTTTCATATAGTTAGTTGGATCGCGAAGAAGTAGGGTATACAACGGAGATCCAAAAAATCTAGCACAATTAGCTCGGTGATCAACAGATTGATATATGTTACCATCGTCACTGGCTTTAAATGGGGTATGAGCCCCATCAAGAAGAATAGTATATTTACCTAGAGAGCCCATAATACATTGGCTACCAAACTATGTTCATGTGTTTGCAAGAATTTAATGAAACGTACATTGGGATCCTCTGAAATACAGAAACTTTCTGTAATAATTCTTAAGAAACGTTGTAATTAAAAATCAAAACTAAAACAATCATAGACACATCAGTAGAATAGTGAAAATTATTAGCAAGCACCACAATGAGGCTTATTTTAAATAATTTTATCAGGGTTACTAGATATGAGTTTGAATCGCCAGATGATGGTTTGGTGCTACTGAAGGGAGACTCAGGAGCTGGCAAAACAACTATCTTAAAAGCTATAGTTTATGCACTGTGGGGGAGGATTCCTTCACAAGGAAAGATTAAAACATTTGATGCTAAAAGAGCTTATGTGAAGCTCGAATACAAAGATTTAGTAATTGAACGATGGACAAATCCTAAAGAGCTGCAACTAACAATTGTAAATGGGCGCGAGCCCTGTAATGATGAAACCGTTTTTAAAGATAAAGAAGCACAGAATCATATAAAGGAAACTATAGGTTTTGGCGAAGAAGTGTTTGGGTACTCTAGCTGGGTTCCACAAAAATCTTCATCTAGTATTCTTACGGAAACTCCTGCGAGACAACTTGAGATTATTAAAACTCTTAGTCTTGGACCTTATACCTCACAATTAAGAAGTATGCATTCATTCCTTAAGAGAACTATACTTGCACTATCAACAAATCTAGAACGTACACGAGGAAAACTCGAGGCTCAGCGTCTTGAGTTGAATAAATTATCACATCCCCAAATTCCTGAAATAACCGAATCCAAGTTAGAGACACTCATAAAGTCTTTAAAGAAACTAAGAGAACGGCATACAACGCTGGAAAAACACAAACTTGAGATGGTACAGCAACTTGGAACGCTCCAAGAAAGATCTAAAAGAGGAAAAACAGTAAAATTAGAAATTTCACAGTTAAAAGGAGATCTTTCGCGAATTGGAGAAGAACTTAGAGAGATGTACCAAAAAATGTGGGATGAAGACAAATACTCCTCATTTGAAACTAAATTGGAAAGATCGCGGGAAGAAGTAGAATATCATAGTGTCAAACAATGGAGAGAAGAGATTGACAAGAATTATAAACGAATAAGAGATGAGCTTGCTAGATTCGGAGATATTTTTGATTCTGAAAGAGTAACTACTTCAGATGTTAATGACGCAAAGGAAGAGAGTGATAGTGTATCTCTCGAAATAGATGATGTACTTTTACAATCTTCAATTATTCGAGGGTGGACTACATTTCTTGAGAAAGCTCACAATTATAAAAAGGGGAAGTGTTCAACTCCTAAGATAGTAAGAGGTAAATTAGCACAACTCCAAACAAAGGTACGAGACGGTATAACTGATGGCTCTAAAGCTCTAGAACAAGATATAAATGAAGATTATATGGAGTGTCCTGAGTGTGGCGTAGATCTTAGTGTGGGAGAAGGAGGTAAATTACAAAAAGCTACCCCTCTAACTCCTGATGAACGGAGTACTCTGGAAAAACAAGTAAAACAGTTCAGAAAACATGAGAGGGTGTTATCATCACTTTTACTTGATTCTATATGGTCAACTGCAAATCTGGATGATACTGTTAGAGTAGATATCGGCCAACTTGATGAAACTATAGCTGAATTACAAGAACGTAAAGATCTTGCGAGTTCACGATATGAACAACTAACGTTCGAACTAGGAGCATCTAATGAAAAGCGTTTAAAAAGGTCCAATTTAGAGAAAGAATTAGATAGATTAACAAAAGAACATAAAAAGGAGAGGTACAAAAAATGGATAAAATGGGAATCTCAATTTAAAAGTGTTAAGGAGGCTCAGAGTTATAATGAAAAACAAGAGGGACGAGTTAATGAACAGGTACAGTTACAAACTGAATATGATACAAAAACTGATATACACGCTGAAAAACTAGAAAAGAAGAGAAAACTTAAAAAGGAGTTGACTGAAATGGAAAGTCCTTCCAGGACACTTACGAATGGACCGTCTACATTGGAAAGTGTCCTGGAAGAATGTGAGGAAAGGTATGCTGAAGTAACTGCCGACTGTGAAAAAACGAATGAGCGTCGTATTGCACGAGAAAAACGAATTAATAAAATTACGGATGAATACACAAAATATAAAGAGTTAAAGAAAAAGTTTGATGAAGTAGAAGAGTCAGTACACACAAGCAAAACGTGTGCCGCCAAATTGGAAGAAGATATTAAAGAATGGGAACTTCTTTTAGAGTACATAAAAAGTTCAGAGCGAGACGCAGTAGAGGCAACAATGGCGTTATTTAACAGATGTATTGGCGAGTTTTTAGCGTTAATGTTTACAGGAGAGAATATGGTACCCACAGTATATCTTGAATGGGGAGAAAAGCAAAAGATAAAAACTAGATATTGGTACCAAGAGTATGAGTATTCGAATATTAGAGAGTTCAGTGGAGGGGAACAAGATAGATTGTTACTAGCATCAATACTCACATGGAATTCCATTTATGAATCGAGCTTCCTATTTCTTGATGAATCATTAAGTAGTCTAGATGGAACTAACAATACGAACATACTTATTTCGCTAAGAGACACATTCCAAAGATTAAACGATCGTAAGTTAATATTGGTATGTAGTCATGAGGCGTTAACGGGAGTTTTTGATCATATACACTTTTTAGAATCGGACTAATACCTACCTCGATGATATATAATTATCTATATTAATATTGAAAATATTTTCACCAAATGGGGGACAGTACCCGTTCCCGTATTCGTTGTGTCCAAT